>VSKW01013996.1_pt1 | contig 23601 bp, 23 predicted proteins | sample 4798611 | NCBI WGS metagenome assembly VSKW01 (sample SAMN12179536, study PRJNA552185) | sponge metagenome | biome: deep-sea hydrothermal plumes; feature: spots directly above weak diffusing fluid; material: sea water; isolation source: sponge from the Crane site of a hydrothermal vent ...
ACCGACTTGAGAAGAAATACAAAGCGTGCCGCGATCTCGCTCTGGAATAAAAACAGTTTCAACTGAATTGTGATCATCAATCTGCATCAACCATTTTCTTGTCCCGTCTATGGACTGCTGTTCGGTAATAATTTTAGGTGGTTTTATCACCGCCTTTTGTTGTAGCGTACAACGCAAACTTTTTTTGAGGTTCGTCATTGCAGAAAAATCCGTTATCCCCTCATGATAAATCCATTTCAGAACTTGTTGCGCGCGATACGATGACTCGCCCATCTCTAGGAAATAAGCCTCTAAAGAGGCTTTATCATCATTCAATAAATTATGCTGATCACTCATACGCTGTTATGATCTTGTATAAATCTCATCTGCTGTAAAGAAAAAATCAATCTCGCGTCTCGCGCTATCAATACTGTCTGATCCATGGATCGCATTTTTATGCATTGCGCCATTAGCTTGATTAGCAGCATAAAGCTGGCGAATCGTTCCTGCTGTAGCTTCTTGCGGATTTGTCGCACCCATAATATCACGCAAAACTTGAACGGCATTCTCGCCTTCTAGCACCTGCACCATAACAGGAGCAGAGGTCATAAACTCAATCAATGGTGGGTAAAATGGCTTATCTTTATGCTCAGCATACAGTGTATCTGCCTCAGCAATAGATAGACATTTCATCTTAGCTGCAATGATCCGCAGATCCTGCTCTATGATCAATGCTAATATCTTTCCAATAAAATTGTTGGCGACTGCATCTGGTTTGATCAATGCCAACGTCCTTTCAAGTGCCATAAAAATAATCTCCTTAAAATATATTTATAATCATCTTTTATTATACATACCCATCACACCTTGTATAAACTGCTCAATCAAACCTAAAGTGCGTTTGAATTGACAGCATTAGTCCCAACGATCATCGGTCACTTGCACGATATTATCTTTCACTCGCACTGGAAAACTTGGCGTTGGTTCATAAGCTGGCGGACTTAACGCATTGCCTGTTTTGATGCAAAAACGCGCGCCGTGACGTGGGCAAATAATTTCATTCCCTGCAACGACTTGATCAAGCTCAAGACCGCAACCTAACATCGGTGAGCCGTCATGGGTGCAGTTATCTTCAATCGCATAATACTCTCCCGCCAAATTAAAAACGGCAATCATCACATTATCAACCTCAAGCAATTTTGCCTGACCTGGTAATAACTCTGCGACTTTTGCGACATCAAACCACCCTGCCATTATTCAATACATCCCGGTCTCTAGTCGTGCTGCCTCTGACATCATATCCTGATTCCAAGGTGGTTCAAACGTCACGCTAACCGTGACATGAGTTACATTTGCTACCGCCAGCACCTTTAAACGAACATCTTCGGCAATAAAATCACCCATCCCACAACCTGCAGCAGTCAATGTCATCACAATATTGACCTCATTGCCTTGCTTTTTATCTGCGTTAAGAGGGCTTACCGTACATTCATAAATCAACCCTAATTCAACGATATTAATGGGAATCTCAGGATCATAACAAGTTCTTAACTGCCCCCAAATAAGTTCCTCATCAACGCAACCATCACCTTGCAATTCTTTTTCAGCCTCATCCACTAAGGTGCTTTGAACATCCAGTCCAAGTGCATCTGCATTTTTAGCATCAATTCGTGCTAAGTTACCATTAATATTGACCGTATAACTACCCCCGAGAGCCTGCGTAATCAGCACAACGCTACCCTCTGGCAAACTAATTGGCGTGCCTGCTGGGATCAATACCGCATCGCAATCACGGGCTAATGTTATGGGTTTGTTCTGTTGCATTATGAAAATATTACTCTGTTTTAATGGGACTTTGCTCGCCTTGTAACGCTGCATGTAATGTATGCCAACAAAGCGAGGCGCATTTGACTCTAGCGGGATAATCTTTCACCCCAGCCAATGCAATCAGTTTTCCTAAATCAGCAGCATCATAAGATTCATCGGTTGTGATTAAATGATGAAATTGATTAAATAAAGTTTCGGCTTCATTTAATGTTTTGCCTTTCATCGCATCGGTCATAAGAGAAGCGGAAGCAACCGAGATCGCGCAACCTGAACCGTCAAATGTAATATCACTGATTTGATCATTATTTATTTTAAGATAGAGCGTTAGTTTATCGCCGCATAATGGATTAAATCCCTCTAGCGTCGTATCGGCATCATTCAGTCTCGCAAAGTTACGCGGATTACGATTGTGATCCACAATCACTTCCTGATACAGTTCTCTAGCATCAAACATCAGTTAAAGACCTTCTGACATTTTTCAATCGCAACAAACAACGCATCCACTTCGGCAAGTGTATTATAAAAAGCAAAAGAAGCCCGTGCAGTTGCAGGGATATTAAAGCGTTCCATGATCGGCATCGCACAATGATGACCTGCACGGATTGCAATACCCTCGCCATCTAAGATCGTACCAATATCGTGCGGATGGATTTTGTCTAAGGTAAATGACAAAATACTCGCCTTTGTCGCAGCCGTCCCAACGATATTTAAACCGGTCACTTGCTTAGCCTTGGTCGTTGCGTAATCTAGCAATTCATGCTCATAGCGGGCAATCTCATCCATATTCCATGCACTTAAATAATCAATCGCCGCGCCTAAACCAATGACTCCTGCGATATGCGGCGTGCCTGCTTCAAATTTATAAGGCAACGCATTATAAGTGCTTTTTGTCATGCTGACTGTCTGGATCATATCGCCACCACCTTGGTAAGGCGGCATAGATTCTAATAAATCTTGCTTGCCATACAAAACACCAATACCAGTAGGACCATAAACCTTATGCCCTGAAAAAACATAAAAATCACAATCTAATGCCGCAACATCTACTGCGACATGAGGCAGGGCTTGAGCACCATCAACCAATACTTTTGCCCCAACCGCATGAGCTTTCTCTATGATTGTTGACAATGGATTAATGGTTCCGAGTGCATTAGAGATATGACCGATTGCAACAATGCGCGTGTTCGCTGTCAATAATTGTTCATAGTGATCAAGTTGTAACTCACCCCGATCATTGATAGGAATAAATTTTAAGGTCGCGCCTGTTTGTTCACTAAGCAGTTGCCAAGGCACGATATTAGAATGATGTTCAAGCTCGGTGATCATGATCTCATCATTCGCCGTCAATGTGCTACGCCCAAAACTTTGAGCAACCAAATTGATCGCTTCTGTTGCCCCGCGCACAAAAATAATCTCTTGCTCTGCGCCAGCATTAATAAATTCTTGCACCTTGCCACGGGCGTTTTCATAATCCTTCGTTGCCCGCTGGCTTAACTCATGCACGCCACGATGAATATTGGCATTATTTTGTTGATAATAATGCTTTAACGTATCAATCACGCGCTCTGGCTTTTGAGTTGTGGCAGCGTTATCAAGATAGATCAACGGCTTGCCATGCACCTGTTGTTGCAATATTGGAAAGTCCGCACGGATTTGATCCACATCAACAGGATTTGGAAAACTCAATGGTTTTGCTGTATTTGCTTTATTCATTTGCAATCGCTTGAATCAAAGCAGAATCGGGTAGCTGCCGAATAATGATCTGTTCAAACTGCGCCATAATGGGTGCCACGGTGATGGTTTTCAGAAATTCTCTGGCAAAAGCATAAGTCAACAAACTACGCGCTACTGTTTCATCTATACCGCGTGAGCGCATATAAAATAACATGTTCTCATCTAACTGCCCAACTGTTGTGCCATGACTACACTGTACATTATCTGCATGTATTTCAAGTTCAGGTTTCGTGTTGATCGCAGCATCGTCTGCTAACAATAGATTGGCATTATTTTGCGAGGACTCAATCAGTTGTGCTTGCGGATGAACAACGATTTTGCCATTGAATACCGCCCGCCCATGACGATTTAATATGCCCCGATAATTTTCGCGGCTAAAGGTGCGTGATTGCAGATGATCGACACGAGTATGATTATCAATATGTTGTTTGCCACAAGTCATATACAAACCATCCATGCTAACGGCAGCTCCTTCAGCGATGAGTTGCGCATGAATATCATTGCGCACCAACGCACCACCAAGCGCGATTGAATACGATTCAAGCTGACTATTGTTATCCTGCAAAGCCGTCAAGCTACCAATATGATAGGCGTTCAGGCTTTCTTGCTGTAGCTTATAGTGTTTAAAAATTGCATTCGGCGACAATGCCACCTCGCTAACAGCATTGGTAAAATAAGCCCCATCATCCAGCCCAATATAATTTTCAATCACTGTCGCTTGTGCATTTTCAGCTAACAGAAATAAATTTCTAGGATGGGTTGCCAATGTACTTTGACTGCCTTTAGTGAGATACAAAATATTGATCGGCTTCTCTATAACGGCATTTGCCGATACACTCATAAATGTACCATTGTGAATGAATGCTGTATTTAATGCTGTAAATGAACTGATTTTATCATCGGCATAGCGTGCCAGATGACTCGCTAATAAGGATTGCTCATCGGCTAACGCCTGTTGCATTGATTTTAAAACTAAACCGCCTGGCAGATCATCAAGATTAGAATGTTCTGCTGCAAAAACACCATTGACAAAAACAAGTTCAATACAATCAAACTCATTAAATCGCAGCCGATCAATTTCATTGGAAGTTACTGAAATTGGTTTTGTATTGATAGAAAATGGTTTGCGGGCGATAGGGCGTACATCTGTATAACGCCAGTCTTCTAATCTTGAACTTGGGAAACCTTGCTTTTTAAAAAGCGTTAAAGCCTCTTGCCGATCTCCAGAAAACCAATCATGTTCTTGTTTGAGTTGTTCAAAATCACTGAGATAATTGTCAATATTCAAACTCATGCAACATGCTCCATCACCCAATCATAGCCTTTCTCTTCAAGCTCTAAAGCGAGATCAGGTCCACCAGATTTTATAATCTGACCCGCATTCAAGACATGAACATAATCTGGTTTAATATAATCTAATAAACGTTGATAATGGGTGATTAAAATTATTGCACGATGCGGGTCTCGCACTTTATTGACACCTTCGGCAACGGTTTTTAAGGCATCAATATCAAGTCCTGAATCAGTCTCATCAAGAATCGCTAACTTTGGCGCAAGCATCGCCATCTGAAATATCTCATTACGCTTTTTCTCGCCGCCAGAAAATCCTGCATTGACTGAACGATTGAGTAATTCTTCTTTCATATTGACCATTTTCATTTTTTCTTTGATCAATGCTAAAAACTCAACGGCATCTAGTTTTTCTTGTCCACGATACTCGCGGGCAGCATTCACAGCCGCTTTGAGCAGATAGATATTGTTAACGCCGGGTATTTCAACGGGATATTGAAAGGCTAAAAAAAGCCCTTCCCAAGCACGCTTCTCGGGTGCTAATTCAAGCAAATCTTTGCCATCATAAGCAACCGTCCCTTCGCTAATATGGTAGCCACTTCTACCGACGAGCACATTGGCTAATGTACTCTTGCCAGAGCCATTTGGTCCCATGATGGCATGTACCTCGCCTGCGTTGACTGTCAGATTTAAGCCTTTCAATATGGCTTTATCGTCAACTTTTACATGTAGATTTTTAATATTTAACATTGATCTATTTCCCAGTTAATTCTTATCTAACCAACAGCACCTTCAAGGGTAATGCCTAGTAATTTCTGAGCCTCAACGGCAAATTCCATTGGCAATTCTTTAAAGACCTCTTTGCAAAAACCATTCACGATCATATTCACCGCATCCTCTGCTTTAATCCCGCGCTGCATACAATAAAATAGTTGATCATCGCTAATTGTTGATGTTGTCGCTTCATGTTCCACGATAGCAGTCGGATTGCCTACTTCAATATAAGGAAACGTATGCGCGCCACAGCGATCGCCCATCAGCAAAGAATCGCACTGCGTATAATTTCTAGCGTTGTCAGCCTTTTTACTGATTTTAACGAGCCCACGATAAGACTGCTGTCCATATTTTGCAGATATTCCTTTAGAAATAATCGTGCTACGAGTGTTTTTACCAAGATGAATCATCTTCGTTCCTGTGTCTGCTTGTTGATGATTATTGGTCACCGCAACAGAATAAAATTCACCAACGGCATGGTCTCCCTTTAAAATACAACTTGGATATTTCCAGGTAATCGCCGAGCCTGTTTCAACTTGCGTCCATGAAATCTTGGCATGATTGCCGCGACAATCGCCGCGTTTAGTCACAAAATTATAGATACCGCCAACGCCATTCTCATCACCAGGATACCAATTTTGCACGGTTGAATATTTGATCTCGGCATTATCCAAAGCAACGAGTTCAACCACTGCAGCATGTAATTGATTTTCATCTCGCATTGGTGCTGTACAACCTTCCAAATAACTAACATGACTTGCCTCATCGGCAATGATCAAAGTACGCTCAAATTGACCTGTATTAGAGGCGTTAATCCGAAAATAAGTAGATAATTCCATCGGGCAACGAACGCCTTTCGGGATATAAACAAACGATCCATCGGTAAAAACAGCCGAATTTAACGCACTAAAAAAATTATCAGCAGCAGGAACAACAGAGCCTAAATATTTTTTAACAATTTCTGCATGGTCTTGAACCGCTTCAGAAAAAGGACAAAAAATCACACCAGCGGCGGCGAGTTTCTCCTTAAAAGTGGTCGCAACCGATACGCTGTCAAACACCGCATCAACCGCAACACCCGCCAACATCATTTGCTCTTGTAACGGGATCCCTAATTTTTCATAAGTCTCTAATAATTTAGGATCAACCTCATCTAAACTCTGTGGCCCACTGCCCTTAGATTTAGGGGCAGAATAATAAGAAATCGCTTGATAATCTATTGGCTCAATAGCCAGATTTGCCCAAGTCGGATCGGTCATCGTCAACCAATGACGATAAGCCTTCAATCGCCATTTGAGCAACCATTCAGGCTCCTCTTTCTTTTCAGAAATAAACGCAATCACTTCCTCGCTAAGACCAGGGGCAACAGTATCGGATTCAATATCGGTAACAAAACCATGCTGATAGTCTTGGTGGATCAACTCCTCTGTATTGTCAGTGTTTGTCGTCATCGCTCAAGATTCCTGTTTGTCTTTAATGCTAAAACTTTCACCACAGCCACAATGATCTATGGCATTGGGATTATTGAATTTGAACCCAGCGTTTAAGCCTTCACGGACAAAATCAAGCTCTGTTCCAGCAATATAAGGCAGACTTTCTTCATCAACAATAATCTGAATACCATTGATTTCAATCATTGTATCGCGCTCGCCAATCGCCTTTGCCGTTTCAGTAATATACTGATAACCCGAACAACCTGTACTCTTGACACCAACCCGCAAACCAATACCTACTTCATCTTGCGCAAGCACATTCTGGATATGTTGCTTGGCATTATTAGTCAAATTAATCGTTATTTCTGTCATGTTTCTCAACCTTCGTTATTGCATCATCATCAAATCTTGTCGCTTAGAGACTTGTTGAATATTATTGCGTTCAAGCAAATCGCCTAGCGTTAGCCCGTTTAAAAAACTAGCGATATGCAGATTCAACTCCATCCATAAATCGTGAGTCAAACACCGTAAATCATTTTGACAATTCTGTTGCCCATGACAACGGGTCACATCAATCGGCTCATCAACTGAATACAGGACTTTGGCAATCGTGATCTGATCTGCCGCTTGCGCCAAGTGATAACCGCCGCATGGGCCCCGCACACTTTTAAGTAATTTTTGCTGCTTCAATTTACTAAAAAGTTGCTCAAGATAAGTCAGTGAAATATCTTGCCGCCTCGCAATATCAACAAGACTGACGGGACCTGCATGATTATGCAACGCAATATCTAACATTGCAGTCACGGCATACCGCCCTTTAGTGGTCATTTTCATCGCTTTTGCTCTAAAATACGCTAGCTTATTGATCAATTCATGGATGAATTCTATATAACCTAGTAAATTAGTCAAGTATATTATTCAGTCCATGCAGAAATTAAATCTATTTGTTACTCACACCAAAAAATGCTTGATCGTCTCTTCTAAAGCCTGCTCTGTGTAATCGGCTGTGATGATTGCCTCGCCGATCCCGTTTAATAAAATGAGATATAAAACCCCCTCTCTTGATTTTTTATCCAACTTCATATTGTTCAATAATTGCGCGAACGTCACATCTTGATGAATTTGCACAGGAAGTTTTGCCTGCTTTAACAAATCGCACACCCTATCCCGACAAACCTGATCTAATAAACCTAAGCGTACGGATAGATCAGCCGCCATCAACATGCCACAAGCAATAGCCTCACCATGCAAAAAATCTTTATAAGCCAATGCCGTCTCAATCGCGTGACCAAAAGTATGACCAAGATTTAAGATAGCTCTTAAACCCGATTCGCGCTCATCCTCAATGACCACTTCCGCCTTGTTCAGGCATGAGCGTTCAATGGCATAAGAAAGTGCCTCATTATCTCGGCTCATCAACGCTGCGATATTCTTTTCTAACCAATCAAAAAAATCGGGATCACGGATCAAGCCATATTTGATCACCTCAGCCAAACCTGCAGATAGCTGCCGATCAGATAAGGTTGATAACACGAGTGGATCTGCCAAAACGACACTAGGCTGATGAAATGCGCCAATCATGTTTTTACCCAAAACATGATTCACCGCTGTTTTGCCACCGACCGAGGAATCAACCTGGGCAAGTAATGTTGTTGGAATTTGTATAAATTTGACACCACGTTGATAACAAGCTGCGACAAAACCTGTTAGATCACCGACCACGCCACCACCCAAGGCAATCAAAATACAAGACCGACTATACTGCTTGTGCATCAATTTAGTCATGATCTCATTGAAGCTATCAAGATTTTTAGTATATTCACCATCGGGTAAAATCACCGTATCATAATCAATCTGCCCAAGATGCCGTTCTAATTGGCTTAGATACAAAGGCGCAACCACTTCATTCGTCACCACCAAAACCTGCTGACTCGTGATGTATTGTTTTAGCAACGCTGGATCAGATAAAATCGCATCGCCAATATAGATTGGATAACTTCGTTCGTTCAAATGAACATCTATTTTTCTCATAATCTTTAAATCAAGTGTAATATTTTTCCTAAAATTTGCTTAATCGTTAGATTATCTGTCTCAATCACAATATTGGCTAATGAATTATATAGTGGCTCTCTTGCAACTAAAAGCGTTTCTATCTTAGTCAACCTATTCTCGTCGCCTAACAGTGGCCGCTTCTTATCATGTTTTGTTCTTTTATACAGCTTTTCAGATGTCGCTTTTAGATAAATAATACGACCATTGTCTTGCAGGTTTTCTCTATTTTGCGGTGTGATGATAGAACCGCCACCCGTAGATAAGACAATATTATTGAGTTGCACTAATTCTGCTAATATTTTTGCCTCTCGCTTTCTGAAGCCTGACTCGCCTTCTATTTCAAATATTAGTGAAATATCTACTCCAGTACGTTGCTCTATTTCATGGTCAGAATCATAAAATAGTCTACCTGTTTTTTTAGCTAATAGCCTGCCAATCGTTGTCTTGCCAACGCCCATCAACCCCACGAGGAATATATTATTTGAATTGTGAGTATTCAATGTCGCCTTGACCTGTGCTCATTTAAATAAACGGCGCGTAAATGCCTTGCCAAAAAAAAGGGATGATGCCTTACGACACATCCCCTAAAAGACTACTACTAGTTATTATTATATATTAAGACTATCTTTTAAGATTTTGGGTGTTATGAAAATTAACAATTCACTTTTTTCTTTATCAACAGCAGTCCGCTTAAATAAGAATCCAACATAAGGCAGATCACCAAAGAAAGGGGTTTTATCTACAGACTTTCTATCTGAAGAATTATAAACACCACCTAAAACAACTGTCTCGCCATTATTCACTAATACTTGCGTTGCAACATTACGAGTATTGATGGCAGGCACACCATTGACCACTGTTGCACTGACTGTATCTTGACTCACATTTAAATCCATAATGATCCGATCATCAGGTGTAATCTGCGGTGTGACCCGTAGACTGAGCACTGCATCTTGAAATGATGTACTCGTCGCCCCGCTTGATGTAGCCTCTTGATAGGGTATTTGTACACCTGACTCAATCAATGCTTCATTTTGATTTGCCGTAATCACGCGAGGACTGGCAATATTCTCGCCCCGTCCTTCCGCAATCAAAGCAGATAATTCTAATTGTAATAAGTAAGAGCCTATTTTGCCGACAGCAAGTTTGAGTGCTGTCGCATCTGCTGGTAATGCTGGCAAATCAACAATATAATTTTCCAGATTGTCAGTATTAAATGTCGTTGTTGAACCATAGTTAACATCACCAGGTTGACCACCACCAATACTGTATGGTAACTCGCTTCTACCCCTTTTACTATAACCAAACCGCACCCCAATATCCTTGGCAAAGGACTCATCTGCATTCACAATCCGAGACTCAATCAAAACCTGCCTTATCGGCACATCCAGTTCAAAAATCAAACCGCGTATTGCTTCAAGACTGGTTGCAACATCCTGAATAATCAGCGTATTGGTTCTCTCATCAATAGAGACTGCACCGCGTCCAGACAACAATTGACTATCTTCGCCACCTGCTTGTATTAAAGTCATTAAAGCATTTGCATCGGCATAATTGATTTGTATAAATTCTGTACGCAACGGCGCTAACTCTTCAACCTGCTTATTTGCCTCTAGCTCTAGCCGTTCACGTGCCGCGATCTCTTCAGAGGGCGCAACCATAATGACATTACCGACTTTACGCATAGCAAGACCGCGTGATTTTAAAATAATATCCAAGGCTTGATCCCAAGGAACATTTTTTAAACGTAACGTCACATTACCGCTAATCGTATCGCTAGCAACCATATTCAAACCAGTAAAATCAGCAATCAACTGCAATACTGCCCTGACTTCAATACTTTGGAAATTCAATGATAAGCGCTCACCTGTATAACCAAACTTATCTTTCTTATTTTCTTCCTGTTCTGCTTTCGTCAACGGCTTAAATTCTATTGTATATTGATTGTCTGCTTGATAAGCCAAATGCTCATAATCTTCTGATGCAACACTAATGATCATCTTCACATTATTGCCGAACGACTTCGTATCAATCTCTTTGACAGGTGTCGCAAAATCAATCACATCTAATTTTCTATCCAAATTAGAGGGTAATTGAGTACCGATAAAGTTGACGATCACTTTGCCACCCTCATAGCCGAGATCAATAGGCATCGCAGCATCTGATAATGATACGATTATCCGCCCTTCCCCTTTTTCTCCTCTACGAAAGTCAATATTCTCAATTCTGCCCTGATGTTCTACAGCAGAGTCCGTCAATGTACCACTAAGGTTAGAATGATCAGAACTTGTTACCTCACCACTCAAACCACTTTCTAAAGTCAAAATAACATCATTGCCTTCTACATCTAATTCATAGGAAACTGCCCGAGTTAAACTAATCACGACTCGTGTTCGCCCAGCCGCCTCAATCGCATTGAAGCTATTTGCCATACCAATACCAATAGTCTGCGATTTATCGTTTAGATTTAAATTTGCACCAGGAAAATCAATCGCAATTCTAGCAGGACTATCAATGGTAAAACTCAACGGCTCAACTGGTAGACTTTCAGAAAGTGTCAATTTAATTTGAGTTCGCTCCCCTGGTAATGAAGCGAAACTCACATCATCCAAAGAAAGAGAATAAGCATTGACGCTGATTAGACCGAAGACTGAAATCAACATCCATCGGCTTAGTTTTTGTAATTGAATTTTCATGGTTCTATAACCTTCAAATTGTAAATGATTCTTTTTAATATTCATTAGTTTTAACTCCTACGACTCTTTTTAATAACATCTTACTCTTCTATCAGAGCAAGCGTTGCCTCGCGTTCTGCCCATCGCCCTGTTCCATCCTGAAAAATCTCCCTCAGTTCAATTCTATCTTCAAAAACATTAATCACTTTACCAATGTTAGTACCCATATAATTTCCGACACTAATACGATGCACAACACCTTCTGGGTCTAAAACAATTGCCCAGTTATTATTATCGTTGTCAATCGTTCCAACCATGCGCAGGCTATCTAACTCAAACTGCTCCAACTCTTCACGATTACGATTATCTCTCTCTCGCTTCATTTCTTCAGTTAAACCGTTATCAGCCGCACCATTATCCGTCGCCTCTGGTTTGGCAACAACATAAAATAATTTAAATGGGTCACGAGCATCTTGCTCGCCTGAACTATAGATATAAGCCTCATAAAGTTTAATCTCAGGCACAGGCTCAATCCGACCACCTTTACGCGCCATTATTTGAGAAACTTCACTTTCAACAGCAGTGATGTCTCTGGATACGCAAGCACTTAACAGCAGACTAAAAGTCAAACAACAAGCCAAGCCAATCGTTTTCTGATTATTATTTTTCATCGCTTAATTCTCTTTTTCTTCCTCTTCTTCAATCGCCCGATACGTTTTCACTGTCGTATTCATTACTAATAATGGCGTATCTGATCCGTCTTCAATATTCTGAGGTTTAATATTGATGTCATGCGTTGTTACAATTCTTGGTAAAGCAGCAATACCACTAACAAATTCACCAAACTGATGATAATTGCCCACGACAGAAATATTGATGGGTAACTCCGCATAAAATTCTTTAGGAGCTTCCTTCTTCGGCTCAAATAGCTTAAATTCCAAACCCGTTGCAAGCCCCGTCTGTGAAATATCAACTAATAAACCTGCGACTTCTGTTTTGTTCGGTAATTGCCGTACTAAGTCGCCTAAAGATTTCTGCATTTCTTGCATTTGATCTTTTAAGTCACTGAGGTTCGCAGCCTTTTTTTGCCTAGTCTTTAAAATGGCAAGCTGATCAGCTTGTGTCTTTTCTAAATCAGCTAATACGATACCTTGTTTGGTAATATCAAATTTCCAACCAGCTGCCAAAATCCCAAGAAATAACACGGCAAAGGCAATGATCTTTGCCGCTAACGGCCATGCAGCAGGATCCTTTGGGTCCATTTTTTTCAGATCATCAACAATACTCATTTGTTATTCTTCCTCTTCTGTTGCAGTGGGAACATCTTGATTAAAATCAAGTGAAAAACTATTAGTCGGTCGGTCACCACCAACTGTTGATTCTTTAATGATTTTTAAATTAGGCTTTTTAAGCCAATCAGAACTTTCAAGTTGTTGCATTAATGAAGAAACGCGTGCATTGGACTGCGCCAAACCATCAATCGTAATATCGTTACCTTTCTGGGTAATACCCGTTAGCGTTATACCTTCTGGTAAAATACTCACTAACTCATCAAATAATCTAACGATCAAAGGGCGATTACTTTGTAGTTCTTCAATGGCACGCATCCGTGCTAATAACTGCTCTTTTTCTTTTTCAAGTTGCTTGATTTCTTCAATTTTCTTGTCCACAACAACAATGGATGACTCAATATGGGCAATACGTGAATTTTGTACCTCAATCAACTGTACATAATAATAGTGCCACAAACCCCAAATTACAGCCGAACACAACGCAACTATTGCAAGCATAATTACAAATTCTGTTCGTAACTCCTTGCGCTGCGCTTCACGCCATGGCAGTAAATTAATTCTTGACACTAACTCCCCCCTCTCAAAGCAAGCCCACACGAAATCAACATTGACGGTGCATCACTATTGAGCGCTTGATCCGAGACCTTTGACGCAACGGACATATTACTAAATGGGTTTGCAACAACTGTATGAATGCCTAATTTTGATCCAACCAAATCTGTCATGCCCGGTATAGAGGCGCACCCTCCTGCTAGAATTAGATGGTCAAGCTCACTAATCTGACTAGATGCATAAAAAAACTGTAGCGAACGCCCTATTTGAGAAGCCATATTCTCTTTAAAAGGCTCTAATACTTCAGCCTCATAATCATCAGGCAAACCACCTTGTTTTTTTGCTAGGCCTGCCTCTTCAAAAGATAAACCATAACGATTTTGGATTTCTTCTGTTAGTTGTGCGCCACCAAAAGGTTCTTCACGAGAATAGACTGTTTTCATATTTTCCAATACATTAAACATCGTCACTGCAGAACCAACATCAGCCACAGCAATCGCACTAGACAACGGATCTGTAGAAAAACCCTGAGCGATCAAATTAATCGTATTCTCAATAGCATAAGCCTCAATATCAACAACCTTTGTAATCAAACCACCTAATTCCAAAGAAGCCACGATATTATCAACAATCTCACTCCGAGAAGCGGCGAGCAATACATCAACTTTATCTTCTCCCTCTTTAGACTCGCCGATCACTTCAAAATCCATCGCTACTTCTTCAAGCGGGAATGGAATATATTGTTCGGCTTCAAGTTGGATTTGACCTTCCATCTCGTCTTCAGACAAACCCATCGGCATACTGATAACCTTCGTAATGACAGAAGAGCCCGATACTGAAACAGCCGCATCTTTAGTGCGTGTTTTAGACTTCTTAACAGCTCTTGAAATCGCTTCCCCAACCTGCTCAATATCATTAATGACCTTATCAGACACTGAATTAGACGGAAGAGGCTCAACCGCGTAACTTTCCACATGGAATTTACGACCTTTCTGGCTAAGTTCTATCAACTTGATTGCAGTTGCACTAATATCTATGCCTAAAATAGGTGTTGCTTTTTTCTTAAATATAAACACTGAATTTTCCTTTTATAGCCATTAGTTATATTTGATATATGTAATATAACATTAACTTTGTGTTGCTACTATAGCTAATGAATATTTAAAAAACAATACCTTTTTGATATTTTTTAATATAATTGTTGATATTTTACATTTCCATAAAAAAAACAGCACATATTGCGTAATTGCGATATTATCTATACAAGATGTTGCGCTTTACCTTTAATCTCATTTTCTCTTTATTGCTTTTAGGCATTGTTATCGTGCTAATCGCAGCCTGGTTTATAGTGCCTACCTTACCAAATATTGACAATTTAAAGGATGTCAAACTGCAAGTACCATTACGAATTTATAGTGCTGACTTATCGCTATTAGCTGAATTTGGTGATAAGCGCCGCACGCCTGTTGGCATTGAAGCAATTCCAAAACAAATGATTGAGGCGGCTATTGCTTCAGAAGATGATCGCTTTTACGCGCACCCTGGTGTTGATTGGCAAGGACTCCTAAGGGCGTCTATAGCATTGATAACAACTGGCGTTAAAAAACAAGGCGGCAGTACAATCACGATGCAGGTTGCTCGGAATTTTTTCTTAAGCCCTAAAAAAACCTATTTAAGAAAAGCACAAGAAATTTTTCTTGCATTAAAGATTGAACGTGAACTCAGTAAAGATGAGATTTTAGAACTGTACCTCAATAAGGTTTATCTCGGACAACGTGCTTATGGCGTTGATGCCGCTGCCCACATTTATTATGGCAGTGACATTCAATCACTCAAGCTACCACAAATTGCAATGATCATCGGTTTGCTAAAAGCACCCTCACGACTCAATCCAATAACGAATCCTGAAAGGGCATTGATTCGGCGTAACTATGTCTTACAACGCATGTTCGCACTTTCATACATTACAACGGATGAATACGAAACCGCAAAAAACGCACCCATCAGCGCATCGCTTCATACTCCATCTATTGCTATTGAAGCGGCTTATGTCACTGAAATGGTTAGAAAGTCTTTAACCGAAAAATATGATGATCAGGCCTACACTAATGGACTCATCGTCAAAACAACGATTGTTGATCGCAATCAAAATGCGGCAAATCAAGCCTTGACAGAAACCTTATATGCTTATGATAAACGCCATGGTTATCGTGGTGCAGAGGCGCGTATTGAAGGTATTGAAACTAAAAGTGATGAAGAACGCGCGGCATTAATGCGTGATTTTCCAGTCATTGCTAATCTTTACCCTGCTCTCGTCACACAGGTCAATAAGCAATCTGTCAAAGTCTACATGAGCAGTTTAGGCGAGATCAATATCCATTGGGATGGTTTAAAATGGGCGCGAAAATATATTAGCGTCAATCGCCGTGGCAAGACTCCTAAAGTCGCAAGCGATATTCTCGCTGTAGGGGATGTCATCCGCCTCATTGAGACAGAAACAGGTGATTGGTTATTATCACAACTGCCTGCAGTACAAGGGTCTCTGGTCTCAATGGATCCAAATAACGGCGCAATCATGGCATTAGTTGGTGGTTTTAATTTTTACAGAAACAAATTCAATCGCGTCACGCAAGCAAAAAGGCAACCTGGATCAGGCTTTAAACCATTCATTTATTCTGCTGCCATCGCCGCTAACAAAACTGCCGCAACTCTGATCAATGATGCGCCCATCGTATTAGAAGACCCTGCCATTGGCGAGCAGTGGCGTCCAGAGAACTATAGCAAAAAAAATTATGGGCCAACGCGATTACGAGAGGCTTTGACGCATTCTCGTAATCTTGTTTCAATCCGATTATTAAATTTAATCGGCTTACCTGTTGCCTTGCAACATCTCCAAAATTTTGGGTTTGATACGGCGCAATTACCTCATAATCTTTCTTTAGCACTCGGTAGCGGAGAGGTCACACCGTTACAATTAGCAAGAGGCTATAGCGTATTTGCCAATGGTGGTTTTCTGATTGATCCTTACTATATTGATGAGATCAATACCTATTATAATGAATCGCTGTTCAAAGCAAATCCACCCACAGTCTGCATTGATTGTATTGATGAGGCATTCATCACAAAGCAAGCAAATGAATTGGACTCTACGACTGTAGATTCTGAATCGTTTGCACCCATCGCCCAAAAAAAGATTGCGCCACGCACTGTTGATGCACAAACTATCTGGATTATGAATTCCATGACCCGTGATGTGATCAAATATGGCACTGGCAGGCGTGCGTTAAAGCTCAAACGAACCGACTTGTCAGGAAAAACAGGCACAACGAATGAGCAACATGATGCGTGGTTTTCTGGTTTTAACGCAAATGTTGTGACCATCACTTGGGTTGGCTTTGATAAATTTGCACCGTTAGGCAGAAATGAAACAGGCGCAAGTGCCGCATTACCGATGTGGATCCATTACATGGGGGCGGCACTTGATGGAATGCCCGAATCCATTATGCAAAAACCAAAAGGATTGATTAATATACGGATTGATCCACAAACAGGACAAGCGACCAATAGCAATAATCCAAAAGCGATATTTGAAGTTTTTAAAGCAGAGAATGCCGCCAGATTTGATGCGACAGAGTCATCTGATGAATCTTTACAAAACCCCGAATCAGATTCCATTTCAATCCAGTTATTCTGATTTGCGCATCAACCAAATAATAGTGCGCACAAGTTCTAGTGATTTGACTCAACACAGGCTAGGCATTTGCGCCTGATGATTTAATTTCTAAATGAACCCGTCAAAAAATATTTTACATGTTGCCGTTGCCAAACCGTTGCGACACTTGTTTGATTATCTGCCTTCTGATAAGGACGATGATTATAAAGCGATCCCAGGCGTTAGAGTGTCAATTCCTTTTGGTAAACGCACCAACCTTGTCGGCATTATTGTTGCGATCAGCAATAAAAGTGATTATCCGTTAGAGAAGTTAAAAAGAATAAATCATGTCATTGATGACCAAGCACTGATTAAAAAAAAGCAATTAAAATTTATTATTTGGACGAGTCATTATTATCACCACCCCATCGGTGAGGTGATCTTTAATGCCTTGCCTGCTCTATTACGAAAAGGCAACCCAATCAAAACGGTTCATCATCAAACACCTATTGCAAAGGCAACAATTCACCAAAACACATTGCGTCTGAATCAAGAGCAACAAACTGCCATCAATCAAGTTGCAAAGGCAATCAATACGCCCTGCGTTTATTTGCTTGAAGGCGTTACTGGCAGTGGCAAAACAGAAGTCTATATGCAGCTGATAGAATTAGTCATCAAAGCAGACAAACAATGTTTAATTTTATTACCCGAGATAGGGCTAACCCCGCAACTCATCCAACGCTTTCAAAATCGTTTTAACACAAAGATTGCGATCCAACATTCCGCGTTATCTGATAATCAACGGTTACAATATTGGCAGTTAGCCGCGTGTGGCGAGGCAAAACTCATCCTCGGCACGCGTTCAGCGATATGGACACCGCTATTGGATCCTGGTCTTTATATTATTGATGAAGAGCATGATCTCTCTTATAAGCAACAAGATGGTTTTCGTTATTCTGCGCGAGACATGCTGATCACCCGTGCTAATCAAGACAAAGTGCCGATTATATTAGGATCAGCAACCCCGTCACTAGAATCGCTGTACAACGTCAATCAAAACCGTTATCAACATTTATCTTTATCTGTCAGAGCAGGTCAATCTAAACTCCCTGATTTTCATTTGTTGGACATTTGCGGTAAAAAAATGCACGGACCCTTATCACAGCCATTAATTGATGAGATAAACAATCATATTAACGATAATAACCAAGTGCTACTGTTTTTAAATCGGCGTGGTTATTCAGCCTATTTATATTGTCACGAATGCGCTTGGAAGGCTGAATGTGCGCGTTGCGACAGACCCTATACCTATCATAAAAAACTCAATCAATTATGCTGTCATCATTGTGGTAGTCATGCCCGTCGCAACTTAGACTGCCCAGATTGTGGCGAGCCATTGCGATTACTTGGACATGGCACAGAACGCATTGAAGAAGTATTAAAAACCTTATTTCCAGCAGTCAATATTGTTCGTATTGACCGAGACACAACTCGCAAAACAGGCGCAATGGATGCCTTATTAGAAACAATCCATACTGGCAAAGCAGGGCTATTAATCGGGACTCAAATGTTAGCGAAAGGACATCATTTCCCCAATGTCACTTTAACCGCCATCGTTGATGCAGACAGCGGTTTATTCTGTACGGATTTCAGAGCTAGTGAGCGATTAGCGCAACTATTTATGCAAGTCAGTGGGCGCACAGGTAGAGCGACAAAACAAGGGACAGTGATTGTGCAAACTCATTACCCTGAACATCCTTTATTTAAGCAATTAATCCAGCATGGCTACCATTATTTTTCTAACATCTTGCAGCAAGAACGGCAAGAAGCGGGATTGCCGCCTTACACCTACATGGCATTTCTAAGAGCAGAAGCGCATAATAGTGAGGATGCAAAACGATTTCTCAATGATGCTAAAACGCAATTAAAAATGCTCGCAAAAAACACCTTGATGCTTATCGGTCCCATCCCCGCACTGATTGAAAAACGCAGTGGTAGAATGCGCTTTCAACTGATCATACAAGCGGCGCGGCGATCGCAACTACATCGGCATCTTGATCAATGGTTATTACAACTAGAGACCATGAAAACCACTAAGAAAGTGCGTTGGTCTTTAGATATTGATCCACAAGACATGTCCTAACTGTTAGGATAGATATTATGAAACAATATTACCTTATTGCCTGCTTGTTACTCCCTATCATTAGCCTAGCTGAAGCACCGATAGACGTTAAAATTAGTGCGGAAATTGCCACTGTTGAGGTGATCCATCAGGGCAAACCCGTCACGATTAAACGCAATCAATCGCCCGCTAATTTGATTCGCAAAGACTATGCCTTGACTTCACGAAAATGTCCCCCTTTTTGCATTCAACCGAGCACGATTGCAATAGGCGTTGAAACCATAGCAGAATTAGAATTATTGCATTATCTTAAACAAAACATGACAACAGATCGGCAAGTCTTAGTGATTGATTCTCGCACGCCTGATTGGGTCAAAAAAGGGACGATCCCGGGTGCCATCAATATCCCTTGGACATCATTAAAACCTGGGGCAGGTGCTGATCCATTTGCGATTGCTGATATTCTTGAACATCAATTTGGTGCGATTCACATAGAAGGACTATGGGATTTTTCAGCCGCTAAAACACTGGTTCTTTTTTGTAATGGTGCTTGGTGTGGGCAATCTCCGACAAATATTAAAACATTATTACGCTTTGGCTATCCCGCTAATAAGCTAAAATGGTATCGTGGCGGCATGCAAAGTTGGGAAAGTTTTGGCTTAACCGTTGTGCAATAAGTGCCAAACTGCCATCAACAGATCAACGTTATTTCATTTAAACAACCTTGAGAGCGTTCATTGAAACAACAAATTAAACCATTAATTGCGCAGGCACTCATGCAGCTTGAAGCAGAAAATAGATTGCACAATACTCAACAATCTAAACTCAAGCTAGACAATACAGTGGATGAGCGGCACGGCGATTATGCTTCTAATGCTGCGATTGTATTAGCAAAATCGGCAAAGTGCGCACCTCGTGAATTAGCGCAAGAGATCATTGCCCGATTGCCTGATTCAGATTTGTTTGAAAAAATAGAAATCGCGGGCGCAGGGTTTATTAATTTTTTTGTAAAGCCTAAAGTCTATCTTGCCGTCATCTTAGATATTCTTGAGCGGCGAGAATATTTTGGCAACGCAAAATCAACAGTAGGCGAGAAGGTCTTGCTTGAATTTGTATCAGCCAATCCAACAGGACCGCTCCATATCGGTCACGGGCGAGGCGCTGCATTCGGCGCTACCCTTGCCAACTTACTGCAAACAGCAGGCTATGATGTTGATTGTGAATATTACATTAACGATCTCGGTCGGCAAATGGATATTCTGGCAGTCAGTATTTGGATGCGTTATCTACAACAACAAGAACCAGAATTACCATTCCCTACCAACGGCTATCAAGGCGATTATATTCAAGCTATTGCTGCTCAACTAATACAACAACACGGCGATAAATTTATAAGCTCAACAACACCATTAATGCTGTTATTTGATAACACAGATTCCGAAGCACAGATTGATCAAATCATTCAATATTGTATTGAAACGCTTGGCGAGGAAAATTATGCAATCGTATTCAATGCAGGGCTTGATGTCATATTAAACGAGATTAAACAAGACTTGGCAGCCTTTGGGGTGCATTTTGATCACTGGTTTTCAGAACGTAGCTTGCTTGAACGCAATACCATCAACCAATGCCTTGAGACATTGAAACAAAATGACTGGATTTACGAGCAAGATGGCGCAACATGGTTTCGTTCAAGCGTGCTTGGCGATGATAAAGATCGGGTTTTAGTAAGAGCAAATGGACAAACCACTTATCTGGCTTCAGATGTTGCCTATCATCTATCAAAAATAGAACGGGGTTATGACAAGATCATCAATATATGGGGCGCAGATCATCATGGTTATATTGCCAGAGTCAAAGCCGCAATGCAGGCACTTGGGCAGGCACCAGAGAAACTAACGGTATTATTGGTACAATTTGCAACGCTTTATCGTGGTAAAGAAAGATTGCCGATGTCTACCCGCTCGGGGGAATTTATTACCTTAAAAACATTGCAAGATGAAGTTGGAGCAAATGCCGCCCGTTTTTTTTATATTATGCGTAAAAGTGAGCAACACTTGGACTTTGATCTGGAACTTGCTCAATCACGTTCAAATAAGAATCCTGTCTATTACATACAATATGCCCATGCCCGTATTTGCAGTGTTTTCAAACAAATGGATGAAAAAAAATATTCGTATCAACAAGCAAATGACGAGCAAGCTTTATTGCCGTTGACAGAATTGTATGAACAAAAACTGATGCGCCGCTTGGGTCTATTTAGCGATGTGATTGAGACTGCCGCCCGCGCCTATGAACCCCATCAATTAGCCTATTATCTAAAGGATTTAGCAAATGACTTTCATGCCTATTACAATGCAAGCCAATTCTTAGTGGAAGACGACAAGTTACGCAATGCACGGCTAAGTTTGATTGATGCAACCAGGCAAGTGATTCGCAATGGACTGGCTATATTAGGCGTTAATGCACCAGAGAAAATGTAATGTCACGCGATTATAAAAATTATAAACAAGTTAAAAAAAAATCAGTGCCTCTGCCTGTTTATATTAGCAATGGACTATCATTTTGCACGGGGCTTGCATTGGGAATATTTATTGCGTTAATCGTTTATTTTAAAGAGCACAATGCCACCATCAAAATAAATAAAGCAGTCGCAACGGCTAATCAAAGCACGACCACAGCCGAGCCAATACCCGTTCAACAAGACAATCAAACAACATTGCCCGAACCTGAATTTGATTTTTATAAGATCCTCCCTAATAAAAAATTTGATATATCAGAATGGGAATCTAGTGAAGATGAGAATGAACATAAAATCGCTGATCAACAAGCGATCTTTGTGTTACAAGTTGGTTCTTTCAAACAATTTGATGATGCCGATGAGATCAAGGCAAAATTGGCATTGATTGGCATCACAGCAGATATTCAACGGGTTGTAATCAATGGGCATGATGTCCGCCATCGGGTTCGTGTCGGACCTTACAGTAATCAAAATTCATTACGAGCGGCAAGAGGACGCTTATTGGAAAATGAATTAGATTTTATGGAATTAAAATTGAAATTACCAAGTGAAGACACTGTCACGGATTAGTCATCGGCTCAATGAAACTCTCGGATACAATAAACAATCACCATGCCACTCAAGACAAAATGCACTAACACGATAAACCAATAAAATATTGGGTCTTCACTCTTTTCAATCGGCGTTAAATCAAGCGGCTGTGCCTCGCCAATAAAACTGATGATCCGACCATGCACAATACCTGCAATACCATTTCCTAAAATAAGCCCCGCGATTATTGTCCCTAAAATAAATTGCCCCATATCCATCACAGCGCCCCATAACCCGCCTAAGATCATCAATACAATGGATATTTTTGACATGTTCAAATCCTTCAATCAAGATAATTATTCGTCAACAAGTATAAACCTATCGTATGCACAAAACATCATTTTTTAATGTGCATGAATATTTGCTTATTGTATGGGGCGGCGGCGTAAGAATACCGGAAACCTCGGCACGCCATTTTCTGTAAACGATTGGTAACGGTAACTGATTGTGCTGCCAATCGGTGGCGGATTGCGCCGTTGTTCATCTGTTAAACCGCTACCAATATAAAATACAACGCCTTGTTGATTGCGTACTTTAAGCGACCCGACCATGCCTTCAAGCCTGCCCTTGCCTGGCTTATAAGCCATCACAGTCGCTTCTGCATCTTGATAGTCTTTGAGTTTGAGCAGATCATGGCTACGTTTGCCTGCTTGATAAAACGCGCTATCTCGGTGCAACATCAATCCTTCGCCGCCACCACTAATCACATGCTCAAAAAACTGCATTAACTCGGCATTAGTCGTCATTGAATGCTGCTCAATCATCGCTAGATAAGGGCTTTGTAAATCTGTGACTAACAATTTCATTGTCGCAACACGCTCTACAAAAGGCTTAGATAACTTAGGCATATCAAAGACCCAAAAACGTAATTGTTGCCACCGATCATCTGCCTTTTGACTGCGAACAATGGACACGATATTTTCAAAATCGCCACGTTTAGACCACAACTCGCCATCTAATACCACGTTTGGAAATTGGGCAGTAAACCATTCTGGCGGCGCAAAGGCATTACCCGTGCGTGAGATCAGTTGCTTGCCATCCCAACGTGCCCGTACGCCATCTAATTTTTCACTGACCAAATAAGACTCAACATCGGCTCTATCTGTA
>VSKW01010230.1_pt1 | contig 23468 bp, 21 predicted proteins | sample 4798611 | NCBI WGS metagenome assembly VSKW01 (sample SAMN12179536, study PRJNA552185) | sponge metagenome | biome: deep-sea hydrothermal plumes; feature: spots directly above weak diffusing fluid; material: sea water; isolation source: sponge from the Crane site of a hydrothermal vent ...
CCAATAACTGGGAAATATTATACCGCAAATCAACATATAATTCATTGAATTATATAATATTTATTACTTTTTCAGGATCGACTAAATATCCTCAGGATATCAGAAAGGTCATTTATACTACCAATGCGATAGAATCGCTCAATATGGTCATTCGAAAAGCCATTCGAAATAGAAGGATATTTCCTTGTGAAAGTTCAGCATTCAAAGTAATTTTTTTAGCAGTACAACAGGCTTCTAAAAAATGGAGCATGCCTATAAGAAATTGGAGCGCTGCATTGAATCGATTTGAAATTGAATTTGAATTTGAATTTGAATTTGAAGGTCGTTGTTAACGACAATCAAGATTACACAAAATTCGTGACAGTCTCATTATTTGATATAAAATAATAAAACGCATCGATCAAAAAAATTGAAATAAAGGCTTTATCTTAAATAGCATCATACTTACGACAGCAATCACTAATTTATAATTCACGACTTAACTGTAATTGCAAGGCATGCTGCACAGCTTCTTTAAAATCCCAAAAACTATTTTGATTATAATCAGAGCTAACGCCAATACTTGTGAATATGTCAGCAGCATTGTGTGTGATTTTATTGTTAATGATTATATTGAGTGCCTTAAATTCAACTGGTGTTTCATAAGCATTATACGCTTTCAGTTGCTGTATCACCTGTTCTTTTGAATAACCTGCTTTTAATAAATCACCAGCTAAATCATGAACTAATAAATCAATATAACGAGTTTTCAGTTGATCTTTTAATGAGTCTAACTGACTAGGATCCAACAATTTTATCACTCTATAACGGGCAATTAACTCAGATGATGTTGTGGATTGTTGAATAAAATTGTTCACAGTTGTTTGATCTGGTTTTTGAGATTGATCTATAGCTTGTTTGATTTGTTCTTTCATAGCATGATCAACTGCAGAACTAACCATACTAGAGACAATCTCTACTTGCGAGGCTGCTACCTCTATATGACGCATTATCAGTTGAGGATTTTTCTTCAACTGTGAAGCCATATCATGCTTTTTTTGTAAATCAGGCTGATTCATAAGCTCATCAAATACTTTGACTTGGATTGTATGTTTAAGATTAGCAGTGTTACCTGCTTTTTTAAAGGAAGCATTCATTTTTTCAAAAACATCAGGTATTGTTTTGTATGATGCTGCTTCAATCTTTTTAGATAAAACCAGTCTAGAGTCAACATGGTCTCTATGCTGAATTTGATTCAGCATCTGTGTTTTAAAATGGCCTACCCAGCATTCTCGAAGTTCAACGAGTAATTGTTTAGATTGTGCAATATTTTTCCAACCCATCACCTTGTGAGCTTCTGAAAGAGACTGTTTATTTAAAGGATCTGAGCGTTGTATTTCTTGCAATACAGCTTGATATTGCTTTCGGTTCCCTGGATTAGCAAGCAAAGGATTTTCAATTAAATACGCTTGAAACATTTTCTGTGCATGCTGTTTAGGTGTTAAATCGCTTGATTTGCCTGGTTTATTTTTTAGTGTATTGACTGAGTGAGAACTTTGAATTGTGCGATGTGATAATGATTTTTTTGAAGGCGATGAAGAGGAGGATTGATGAGGTAATAAAATATTTTTTTGAGGTTTTTGTGATGTAACAGCATTGTCTTTAGTTTGATGTTTATTGACAGGTTTCAGTGGTGAAATGGGTTGTATTGACTGTCTTTTAGGATGAATAATCGTCATAACCTGCGTCCATGCAATAGTATTTTTAAAAAACTACTCTTTTTGAATTATAGTGTATGTAAACAATAGAAATAAGCTTATATTGTAAAAAACTGCGGCTTTAACCCTTGCTTTTGATAAAACTTGAAGGCTAAACGAGCAGACTGTAATCTTGCTTCTTCTAATGTTACAACATGTAAAATACGATCATAATCCAATGGGTTAGGCAAAACATACCCTGTTAATAAAAGCAAGGCATTACTATTGATTTGAGCCGGCGGATTCAAACCTAAAATTACAGGTGTTTTATGTGTATGTATTACACCAGGCGCCCAAATTTGATGTGGTATAAAACTATCTTCTCGATATGACCATAAATATTTATTTAAAATATTCAACGTTGTATTAGAAATAGTTTGAATATATAGCCAATCTTCTGCTTTAAAGGTTTTTTCTGTCAATCGACACACAAGATCAACCACAACTTTCGCTGTAGATTGCTTTAAAAGATAAAAAATGACGCGAGCTGCGTGTGCTTTTTTTTTCATGTTATGCGATTAAATGAGCTTGATTTAATAAATAATACGTTAATAGTGCGACAGGTCTACCGGTTGCTCCTTTATTTTTAGCTGATTTCCAAGCTGTTCCTGCAATATCTAAATGTGCCCAAGGATAGGCTTCTGCAAATTTTGATAAAAAGCATCCGGCTGTAATCATGCCGGCTGAAGGGCCTCCGATGTTTGCTAAATCAGCCCAAGGGCTTTTTAACTGCTCTTGATAGGCTTCCCCCATAGGCATCGGCCAAACACGATCATTAATCTGATCACCCAACAGGAGCAACTGCTCTTGTAATGCTTCATTATTACTGATTAAACCACTTCTATGATGGCCTAATGCAACAACGCAAGCACCTGTTAAGGTGGCAATATCAATCACTGCTGCTGGCTTAAATCGCTCGATATAAGTTAAGCCATCACACAATAATAAACGACCCTCTGCATCAGTATTTAAAATTTCAATTGTTTTTCCTGATAAACTCGTAATAATATCACCTGGTTTAACGGCTTCTCCTGAGGGCATATTTTCAGCGCTCACGATGACCCCTATAATATTAATAGCCGGCTTAATATCTGCGATAGCCGACATAACACCCATCACTGAAGCTGCGCCGCACATATCAAATTTCATTTCATCCATTTTAGATGCGGGCTTTAAACTAATGCCACCGCTATCAAAAGTCACCCCTTTTCCTAATAAAACATAGGGAGCTTGATCTTTTTTTCCGCCTTGATAATTTAAAATAATGAATCGACCAGGCTCACTAGAGCCTTGACTAACAGCTAGAAAAGAATGCATGCCTAATTGCTCTAAAGCTTCTTCATCCAAGATATCTACGGATAGGTTGTCATGTTTCTCTGATAAAGCGATTGCTTGATCTGACAAATAACTCGGTGTACATCGATTTGCAGGCAAATCAGCTAAACATTTAGCATAATTAATGCCTGATCCCATTGCTTTCCCATATTGGATGCTATGATTCAATGCTTTTTGTTGATTTTTAGATAATAAGATAACCGATTTCAATTCAATCGATTGATCTGCTGGCTGCTGTTTAAATTGAGTTGACTGATAGCTCGACACAACACAAGCTTGTGAGATTAATAGGCTCGCTTGCTCTATCATGTTAAAACGTTCTAATGGGTCTATCGTAATCGCAACACGAGCTATCGGTAAGGTTGCTAAAACCATTTCTATTGCTCGCATTAATTTAAATAATGAGTCTGGGGTATTAGAGGAGTCCATCGCAATTAAAACTAAACGATCGATTGTCGGGATATTCGTCATAGGTAAAATTAATGTCTCACCTGCTTTTTCTTTCAAATCGCCTCTCTCAATAATCGATTTAATTGCAGCTCGATTTGATATCTGAATAGCCTGTAAAGAATGATCTATCTGTTTAAAATCAATAAAACAAATGAAACAATCAAGAGACTCTGCTGCTGATAATTGGGTTTGAATGGAAATATCCATGCATCAATTGCCTATAAATAAGATAAATAGGAAAACACTATAATATAGCGTAAGAATCAATCACTATATTCGTTAATCAGTTATTGAGTGTACGATATTTTGCATGATTTATATAGCTAATCTTCAAAAACGAAGCTATTTTTTTAAAGCAAAATACAGATAATGATACTAAAAAATAAAAATATTTTTTCATGATGCGATGGAGGGATACGATGAATATCATAGCAGGTCATCATGACTCACTTTCTGTGCTTCACCAGTACATCTCTTAAATATAAACAGGATCATGCAAACGAAATATGAAGCGATCAAGACAACTATAACATTAATTCTAAACAGCCTCCAATATGATTCGCATCATCTGATAAATGGCCAATAGATTCAATGATTTTGTATAAAAACATAATATTCACAGGCAGCAAGGTTTCTTCTAGTTGAAATAAAACATATCGCACTTCAATTTGCATCTGATCAATTTCACTTTCTAAATGACCTAAAGTATGAATCATTTCTTCTACGATACTACGCTGAGGTCCTTTAAAACCTGATTTAATTAAAGCATCTAACTGATTCACAATCAAAACTGCCTGATGTGAACTATCAATGCTACGCAGTAAATAATTTTTCAAGGGTTGTTGCAATGTTTCAGGAAATTGAATTTTTCGACCCATAATCAATCCTGCAATATCTTTTGAGCAATTAGCAATCTCATCTTGCATCGCAATTAATCGCAATATATCGCTACGCGGCACAGGCAAGAATAAGCTTTTAGGCAAAGAGAGGCGAACACAACGCTTAAGATCATCTGCTTCATTTTCTAATTGTTTGATGTGGCTTTGTATTTGATAAACAACTACCCAGTTTTCATCAAATACAACTTCAAAAAATACAGGTAATTGATTAGCGCACTCATGTACTTTCAACATATGCATTTGAATACTATTGACTGGTGATCGACCAAAAACATTAGACAAAATATTAGGTGTTGTCATAGGAAAGCTTTCCATAAAAAAAGTGCATCAATTGAGTACATCTATTATACTCTTTTTTTCAGTATCCGATTTAAAAAATCGGTATAAATCAATCTATTTTATAAAAAATAATAACTGATCATAAAACAATATGAGGTTTACCTTGACGCCGATGTACCACAAGTTAACAGATCTACTGACGCAAGCTTTTCATCCGACATACTTACACATTGTTAATGAAAGCCATTTGCATCAAAAACCAGGCCATGATACACACTTTAAAATCATCATAGTTAGTCTGATATTCAAAGAAATACCTGAAATTCAAAGACATCGCATGGTTTATTCTACAATTGGAGATTGCATGGATTCTATACATGCGGTATCTTTAAAATTATTAACACCGAATGAGTGGCGTGATCATGAGACCCTTTCTTTCAAATCACCCAGCTGTCAACATCAACAATCCACTGATAACAAGCAACCATTATGACTCAGCATTCTTTATCTCATTATCAAAGACCCATCCTTGAAACACCCAATAATGAAAAAGAAATTCTTTTACATTCTTGTTGTGCACCTTGCGCTGGTGAAATTATATTAGCCATTCAAGCTTCCAATATTAAACAAACTATTTTTTTTTATAACCCTAATATTCATCCTAAACAAGAATATGAAATGCGAAAAAATGAAAATAAACGTTTTTGTGATGCGCATCATATTGAATTTATAGATGCTGATTATGATACAGATAATTGGTTTGAACGCATTAAAGGCTTTGAAAATGAACCTGAAAGAGGAAAAAGGTGTACTTTGTGTTTTGATATGCGATTTGAACGAACTGCCTTGCAAGCGCATGAATCGAATATTAACTTGATTTCTAGCACGCTAGGTATATCCAGATGGAAGAATATGGAGCAAATTAATGCCAGTGGCACACGTGCAGCTAATCGATACGATCATGTGGTTTATTGGATTTATAATTGGAGAAAACAAGGAGGCGCTCCACGCATGATTGAGTTAGCGAAAGCCGAGCAATTTTACCAACAAGAATACTGTGGTTGTGTCTATAGTTTACGAGACACCAATCAACATCGACTGAAATCTGGTAAAGAACGGATTAAACGTTTAGTTAAATTTTATACAGAAGATCCCTCTCAATCATGACGATCTCATCGACTGAATCAATCATCTTACCTTGTTTATGAGATAATACATAATTTTGCAGAAAATCGAGCCGTACATTTTTCTTTATAGATAACCCAATTTTCAGGAAGACAGACGGATGTCTCTATTTCATGCTCCAAATAAATGAAGGCGCCTGCTTTAACCCAGCCGTATTGTTGAATTGCCTGACATAATGGCATCAATAAATCAGTATAAAAAGGCGGATCTAAAAAAATAATATCAAATGGTTGAGCTATTGATTCATGAAGCCATTTGACAGCATCTGCCCGTATGACTTGATCAGTCGATATATTACGCAAAGCCTTGATATTAGATTGTAATTGATTAAAAATAGGCTTTGATTTTTCTAAAAAAACGACTTCTTTCGCACCTCTAGATAAAGCTTCAATACCTAAAGCACCACTGCCTGCGAAAGCATCTAAACAACGTGCTGAGTGAATATCAGGCATTAACCAATTAAATAATGTTTCTCTCATATGATTTAAAGTAGGTCTCACTAACGCATTTTTTGCCATCATTAAACGACGTCCTTTCCAAGCACCGCCGATAATACGCACCCCTTGGCTTGCTGTCTTTTTTTGTGTATCAATCGATTTGTGATAAGACATTTAAGAAATAACCCAACCTGATTGAGGTAATAATTGATAATCTAACCAGACTTGATTATTTTCATATTTTAAGCGTTTTTCAGATAACCAAGATAACGCCATTGGATAAATAGAATGCTCTATCATCTGAATACGATTGGCTAATGTTGAAACGGTATCCGTTGGCTGTACAGCTAAAACAGCTTGTATAATATTGGCACCATCATCTAGCTTTTCAGTCACAAAGTGCACTGTAGCACCATGATAAGCTTCCTGATTCTCTAACACACGTTGATGTGTATTTAAACCTTTATATTGAGGCAATAAAGATGGATGTATATTAATAATTTTTCCTGCATAATGCCGGACAAAATCAGCAGATAATATTCTCATAAATCCAGCTAATACAATATAGTCAATGCAAAAAGGTAATATCATTTCTTTCAAAGCAAGACCATACGTCTCACGAGAAGTAAACGCTTCATGATCTAAGACAATCGTTGGAATATTTTCTTTTTTCGCTCGCATTAATCCAAATACCTGAGCGCAATTACTCAGAACGACTTTTATTTCAATACCTAATTGATGCTGCTGATCAATTAATATTTGCAAATTACTGCCATGACCAGAAATAAAAATGGCAACTGGCAAAAGCTTAGCCTTTTTGTCCATCTTTATAAACCAGCAAAAAGAATAGTAGGTTTTGCTTGCTGACTTTCAGATTCAACAACTGAACCAATCATCCAAGCTGTTTCACCGGCGTGTTGCAAGACAGTTAAAGCTGTTTCTGCTTTTTCTTTTGGAATTGTGAGAACCATTCCTACGCCACAATTAAAGGTTTCATACATTTTTTCTGTATTTAAATTTGCTTTAGATTGAATCCAATCAAATACAGGTCCTTGATGCCAAGTTTGTGTATCAATAATGGCTTTCAAGCCATGCGGCAACGTTCTAGGTAAGTTTTCAACCAAACCACCTCCTGTAATATGACTCATAGCATGAATCGGCATGATGCGTAGTAATTCACGAATAGCTGAAGCATAAATTCGAGTAGGTGTTAATAATTTTGGCAATAAAGCTTCTTCTTGTAGCATCAACTGCAAAGGATTAGATTCTTGTTTTAACAGCGCATGAATTAATGAAAAACCATTTGAGTGCACACCACTTGAAGATAATGCAATCAAAACATCATCTGGTTTGACTTGATGGCTTAAAATTAAATGCTCTTTTTCAATAATGCCGACACAAAATCCGGCTAAATCATACAGTTCATCTTCATAGATCACAGGCATTTCAGCCGTTTCTCCGCCAACCAAAGCACAACCTGCCATCTTGCATCCCGTTGCTATCCCTTGAATGACAGTTGCTGCTATCTCTACATTTAAACGCCCTGTTGCGTAATAATCTAAAAAAAATAAAGGCTCAGCACCACTCACGATAATATCATTCACACACATCGCGACTAAATCAATACCAATGGTATCATGCTGATTTAATAGCATCGCTAATTTTAATTTAGTGCCCACGCCATCTGTAGCTGAAATTAAAACGGGTTGCTTATAACCTGCAGGTATTTCAACAGCAGCACCAAAACCACCTAATCCAGATAATACTTCTGGACGCATTGTTTTTTTTGCAAAAGGTTTGATTCGTTCAACTAAAGAGTAGCCTGCTGCAATGTCAACACCTGAATCTTTATAAGTTATTGAATTAGCATTTACTTCCATTATTTCATCACCACCTTAATTGATCTGCTGTTGCGTAGCAAGGAAAGGCCTGCACCACTGATTTTGTGTTTTATAGGGTCCAATCCATCGTTTTTTTTCATCCAGTGCTCATAGGCATATCATCATAGGTCATGCTATAGAGGATAAATTGAAACCTCATCAGCAATGATCAGAGTCAGATCAGCAATCCGAAATTGGAGATTCATCAACATCGTATCCTGTGTTTTTTAGATTCTCATTTTGATTGGCTTGGCGTTCATCTATACGACAAGATATCGAAACTTGATCTAGAATACTATTAATATATTTATAAGAATTTTGAGCGCCATAACGTTTTGCAATACCGACCCCTTCATTAATCACAACCCGATATGGGATATCTTGACAATATGCTAATTCAAAACAACCTAAACGTAAAATTGATAATTCAATGGGACCTAATTGTTCCACAGGTCGATCTAACCAGGGCAGCATCAGTTTATCTAAATGCATTTGTTTATGAATAACGCCATGCAATAAAGTATGAAAATAGGGTTTATCAATTTGTTTTAATGCATCCATTGCATGAAATTGTTGTTCAATGATCAACGCATCTTCTGATGACATGACGCGTTGATAGAGTGCTTGAACAGCTTTTTCTCTTGTTTTTTTTCGAGTAGACTGAGCGTGCATATATTTACCTGAATAAAACGATGGATGTATTATTTGGTCAGACAATGGATCATCATTGTATTGTTATTTTATTTAACAAATCAACCATTTCTATGGCGACACAAGCTGCTTCGCGTCCTTTATTCCCGTGCTTTAATCCAGCGCGATCTAAAGCTTGCTGGACCGTATCTGCTGTTAAAATCCCCATTGTAATGGGTGTATTATACTCTAACATGAGCTGACTAAGCCCACTCATAGCAGATTGTGCTACAAAATCAAAATGAGGGGTTTCTCCACGAATAATAGCTCCGACTGTAATAATAGCGCCATAGTATCCTTTAGATAATGCGTTTTTAGCCGTTAAAGGGATTTCTAAAGCACCGGGACAGGTAATGTGTGTTATTTGATTTTCTTCAATGCCATGACTGGTTAAGCCTAAGCAGGCTCCTTCCACTAAAGCATTGACCACTAAAGCATTCCACCCAGTTGATATAATCGCATAATGTGCAGTATTTGCCACTAACTGTCCTATTATTCTTTTCATATACAACATACTTCCAAATTATTTTTACATTACAAACTAAGATCTTAATGCAATAATTCGCCAATCATGGCCTATTTTTTCAATGGACTGTATTTGAAGCGTTTTATTATTTGATAAATGCTGCAGGTGTAAATCAAATAAGGGTAATGCTGTGGAACCCATCACCCTCGGTGCGACATAAATCCAAAACTCATCAATTAAATCCAATTGTAGCATCGAACCTGCTAATTGTGCGCCTGATTCTAATAATATTTCATTACATTCGCGCTGACCTAATTGATATAATAATTTTTTTAAATCAATTTGATGATGATTTCCTGCACATACAATCGTATCAAGTGATGCATGTTGCAACGTTTCTGCTGTCTTTTTTTTTAATTCATCTTGCATTTTTTTTATAAAAATATCTTTTTTTTCAAAAGGATAACTTGAAACCCACCAAACTGATCCTGGCTGATATAATATGCGAGCCTTAGGGGGTAATCGTTGCTTGGAGTCTAAAATAATACGATAAGGATGGCGATTAAGAGTATTTGCTATTGCATCAGGCAAGCGAACAGTTAATGCAGGGTCATCTGCTAAAATAGTGCCAATCCCCGTCATAATACCACAGGATTGCTGTCGTAATTGATGAACCTCTGTTCTTGCATCAGGCCCTGTAATCCATTTTGACTCACCTGAAGACATGCCTGTTCGGCCATCTAAACTCATCGCCATTTTACAACGAACCCAAGGATACCCTCGTGTCATGCGCTGAATAAAGCCTATATTTAATAATCGCGCCTCTTTTTCTAATACACCTAACGTAACTGAGATGCCCGCTTGCCTCAACCGAGCTATTCCACGGCCTGATACGGCTGGATTCGGATCAATCATTGCAATAATCACGGCTTTTACTTTCGCTTGAATTAAAGCATCAACACAAGGCGACGTTTTATTCCAATGTGAACAGGGCTCTAAAGTGACATAAACAGTTGCCTGTTTCGCCTGTTCTTTGGCTTCCTGTAAAGCAAGTTGCTCTGCATGCGCTTCTCCTGCTTTCTGATGCCAACCTTGGCCGATACATTGACCTGATTTGACAATAACACAACCTACGCGAGGATTAGGCATGGTCGTGTAGAGGCCTCGTTTTGCTAATCGCAAGGCTAACATCATATAATGAATCTGTTCATCAGAAAACAGCATGGATAGACCATTTGCAAGAAGATATAGACATGCGATTAGGCTTATAATGATTTCTTATAAACAGGATAAGCTTGACATAAAGCTTTAACGGCTTGTTTAACATCTGTTATCACTGTCTCATCAGGTAGCTGATCTAACACATCAGCAATCCAATGTCCTACTTGTTGCGCTTCTTTTTCTTTAAAACCGCGTCGCGTCATTGCAGGCGTCCCTAAACGTAATCCGCTTGTTACAAAAGGGGAGTTTGGATCATTCGGAACTGTATTTTTATTCACAGTTAAATGGGCACGACCTAAAGCTTGCTCTGCTTCTTTTCCGGTATAGGGCTTACCTATCAAGTTCACTAATACGAGATGATTTTCCGTACCATTTGAAACAAGAGCATACCCTCTTTTTTTCAAGGTATCACATAAGGTTTTAGCATTAGTGAGGACTTGTTTTTGATATTGACGAAAAGCATCTTCCATTGCTTCTTTAAAACATACGGCTTTTGCAGCAATGACATGGCACAATGGACCGCCTTGTGTTTCAGGAAAAACAGAAAAATCTAATCTTTTTTGAAAAGCTACATCGGTACTATTGGATAAAATTAAACCTCCACGAGGACCTGCTAATGTTTTATGCGTTGTAGTTGTCACAACATGCGCATAAGGAATAGGTGAAGGATATTGACCTGCAGCAACCAACCCTGCAACATGAGCCATATCGACAAATAAATAAGCACCGACAGTATCAGCAATATCACGAAAACGCGCCCAATCAACTCGACCTGAATAGGCAGAAAATCCTGCTAATAATAATTTTGGTTTATGCTCTTTCGCTAAACGCTCTATTTCTACATAATCTAATTGACCTTGCTCATCAATACCGTACTGTATCGCATGAAATAATCGACCTGAAAAACTAACATTAGCACCATGTGTCAAGTGACCACCATGCGCTAAACTCATACCTAAAAAAGTATCTCCAGGCTTCAATAAAGCCATAAAAACCGCGGCATTAGCTTGCGATCCTGAATGTGGCTGAACATTAGCATATGCTGCTTTAAATAAAGATTTCGAACGTTCTATTGCCATTTTTTCTACCACATCAACATGCTCACAGCCTCCATAATAACGCTTACCTGGATATCCTTCTGCATATTTATTGGTCAAGACACTCCCTTGCATAGCCATCACTAAAGGTGTTACATAATTTTCTGAAGCAATGAGTTCAATATGCGCTTCTTGTCGAGTTGCTTCAGCCTCCAAGGCCTGTGCTATTTCAGGATCAAAATCCGAAATGCTTATATTCTCATATTGATTCAACATTGATTACTACTCCTATCTTTGCATAATCGCATTGTAATATTAGCTTATCCATTGACCAAGAGATTGCCCCATGCAAACTATATCATCAGGCTTAAAGTGTTCAGATAATCCCATATGACCGTTTTCAAAACACACAATAACAGTAGAGCCTAATTGAAAAAACCCCATTTCATCGCCTAATTTAATCTGTAATTTTTGCTTTTTAGCTAATGCCTTAGCATTCCAATGCTGACATTGTTTTGTACGTTCAATTTTACCCGTCCAAATAGTATGCAAACTGGCCACTAACATCGCGCCGATCAACACGATTGCCATTAAACCAAACTTTGTTTCAAACCAGCAGACTAATCGTTCATTTTTTGAAAATAAATCAGGCAAATAAGCACTTGTTGTTTGATTGACAGAAAATAAACGACCTGGAATATAATCAATTGATTTTAAAGTTGCATCACAAGGCATATGCACACGATGATAATCATTAGGGGCTAAATAAATTGTAAAAAAATGTCCCTTTTCAAAAGACTCGCATATCACTTGGGTACAATTTAATAAAGCATTGACAGAAAAATAGATCCCTTTTGCTTGAATCAGCAAACCTGATATAATAAACCCAAATTGTGTTAATCGGCCATCTGCCGGAGCAATAATATCTTGATTATTTTTCGGTAAAGGACGTACATTTTTTTTTAAAGTTCTGGTAAAAAAATCATTAAAACTAATATAATGTTGAATGCATTCACGCTCTGCTTCTTGTAAGGAAATATTATAACGAAGAACCCATAACTGAATACATATATTTTTGACCCAAATAATTTTACAATCTGCTAAAGCACCCAGAAAACAAGAAACATATACTTGTGGGATGCATTTTTGTATATATATAAATAATTTATCTCTTAATCGCATTTGCATTACAGATAAATACCTTTTAGCAACATATATAGACTCAAGTAAAAACATAAAATCATGATTCACTCACAATCTGAGCTAAATCTTTAAAATTTTCTGCTATAACAAATAAACTATTTGCATCTAGCGTCCTGGCTATTTCTTGCAGCGATTCCCCTGATAAAACCCAGTTAACATCCAAAGATAACAAAGGATATACAACAAAAGAACGATGCATAATTTCTTGATGAGGAATCGTTAATCGTTCTGTTTGAATAACACGATCATCGTACCATAAGATATCCAGATCTACAGTACGAGGACCCCATTTGACAGATCTAACTCGATCTTGTTGTAATTCAATGCTTTGCAAACAATCCAGTAATTCATGTGCCGATAAAGTTGTTTGAATTGATACAACTGCATTGTAATAGTTATCTTGACCTGCAGGACCTATAGGCTCACTACAGTATATTTTTGATTCACCGATAATTGTTGTACTAGTTAATACTGATAATGCATGGAATGCTTTTAAAAGCTGTAATGCAGGATAGTTCAAATTACTACCGAATGCAATATAACTTAATTTCATGCCTACATCCTACGTTTTGATTTTATATGACGTGACTTTTTACGATACTTGAATCTATTCACAGACGGTATAGGATTTTTTATTTGATAATTCGTCCACCATAATCCGGCTGAATCAAGAGATTCACCATTCTCTTCACGCAATAATAAAAAATCATAAGCAGCTCTAAATCGTGGATGCCCAGCTATCTGCATGATAGTATCATCTGATCTATGAATAAGCGCCACTTGTAAACTCCACACATCTCGCATAAAACAGGTATATCGTTTTGGAATAGAAAATATTTGGCATTGTTTTCGAAGCACCATATCGACAGCTAAACACCAAGCTTCATCATCTGGTTTTGTATGCTTGAATACGTGATATTGCTGCAGAACATGATACCAAAAAAAAGCCGATAAAATAAAAGCTGGCGTGACAGGTTTATTTTGTTTTACACGCAAATCAGTACTCTGCAAAACTAAAATAATTAAAGATTCCACTTTAGGGTTAGCTTCTGATAAACGTATTGTATCAGATAATAAATTGGGTAATAAATTGAAATACTTTAAATAAGACCACGATTTTTCACCATAACCATACAGTAATAATTTCATCATTTCATCAAATAATCGAGTACCTGGAATTTGATGTAATAAAGGGGCTAACATTTTAATAGGTTCTTCAGTTTTTGCATCGAGTGAAAAATCTAATTTAGCGGCAAAGCGTGCTGCTCTTAACATGCGAACAGGATCTTCTCGATAACGCGTTGCAGGATCACCTAATAATTTTAAGCAGCGATTTTTAATATCTTGTAAACCGGTTGAAAAATCAATAACTTGATGTGTCTGGTGGTCATAATATAAAGCATTGATTGTAAAATCACGACGCAAAGCATCTTCTTCGATCGTCCCATAGACATTATCTCGAATCAGAAACCCTTGATCTCTTGTAGCTTTTTCAGATGTGATCTTATTTTTTTTAGGAGGACCTCTAAAAGTCGATACTTCGATAATATCTCTTCCAAAGACAACATGCACTAATCGAAACCGACGACCAATCATTCGAGCACATTTAAAGAGCGGTTTAATGGCTTCAGGTCGGGCATTCGTTGTGACATCAAAGTCTTTTGGGGTCATATCTAATAATAAATCTCGAATACAACCACCTACTAAATAGGCATTATATTTTTTTTGAGTCAGTTTGCTTAATACTTCAAGTGCTTTTAAATGAATATGATGCGCTGAAAATGCTGCAGGAGATATCGTTGCATTCACAAGATGAATTTTTGTCCTTTTAGTTAATTTATCAGACAAAGATTGCCAATATTCCATCCATTTTCGTTGTAAACGGCTCATATTTATACACTATAAGTGATCAGAATATCGATGATCTCATTCTGATAATGTTGAAAATTATACCGGTTATTCAGGATGAACCCAAAGAACCATTTCACCTGGGCATTCTTTACCGATGATTGCTTTCAATAGATCACTCATTTTCATTGGATTTGATTGATCAAAAGCAGAATTATTTTTGTTTTCAAATTCTTTATGAATAAACCATTCTGGAAAAGAGTATAGTTCTTTATCATGTCGAGCTAAAGGATAACGCATTAAACTTGGCATGGGTTTTGTTGTATTTTTCATCAAAATATGATATGCACTCATACATATTTTCACTAATTCAACTTGCTTTTCTTTACGTGTTTCAAGATATCGCGATATTCTTTTTTCGCGATCCATGATGAGTCCTTTCGTGGCTTCTAATGTTCTGCTTTCGACACAGGCTGTTAATTCATCTTCTATATACTGTGGCATAATAGCATAATTCTTCATGTCTTTTTTTAAAATTTTATGTCGACATTTTTGCATTATTTTTTTTCTAATCTTTAAAATAGTTTTATCATAGCATGATAAACGAGGCTTTTTTAATATATTTTGCGCAGCAGATAATGCCGTAAATTCTAAGTTTGACTGATCAGAAAAGCATTGATTACCTACAAAGGCATCAGAAGATACAGCTGATGCTGGCAATTCGTATTGATTATACAAACTATGACGAGATAAAATACTGGGTTTACAGTCTGCCATAACAAAATTAGCATAACTATGGCTCAGTAATAATAAGACATAATAGCTCCATTTGAGCATAGCACGCCATGTTATGATTGCTTTTATTGTGTCCATAGTGTTCCCCCTCATCCATTGATGGTTCCTTTCCCATTTTAACATAAAAAAATAATCAGTTTTTTAAATTTACCTTGATGGAATATAATCAACATGTTCAATAGGAATAAGCCAAGATTGTTCTCGTCATATTATCATGATAAAACATCAACATAGCATCATGAGGCATATCAGCTATATACTCATAAATTCAATATAATTGATTGTTGCGCTATGCTCATTCAATACAAGAAAAAAGACTTTTCAATCGGAGATACACATCAAAAATATCCTATTGATTACTGAATACTTAGGTTATTGTTCAATCAAACATCGTCTTACCTATAAGATTATTGATCAATGCCTGACTGATGCTTTCATTCACTCAACAAGCATTCATCATAAAATATCTATATGATATTGCGCAAAACATCGAATATCTCGCACTTGATAGCTCACAGCCCCATAGGTATTATTTTCCCTTGGATTACTTTTATAATAAGCATAATCAACACCAAGAGATAAGCCTTTTAAAGCAGAGGTTTTAAAAGTATATCGCGCTAATACATCAAATTCTACTTCATTTTTTAATCCAACTTTTTCTTGTATATTAGCACCATAAGTTCCTGTTGCTTCGATATCTAAACCTGCTAACACGCCTTTAAATTGACGACCTATACTCATTTGAAAAGTATTCTCTTGATCATAATTAAAACTAGAGATATAACGCGAAGTCCAAAAAGTGCCGGCCCCACAATCATTCCCAATTAAGGCGTAATGATATTTATTTGAATTCATGCCAGTACCTGATGCAGAAGCACGTGTATAGGTATAAGATAAAGCAGAACGCCAATGACTATCGGTTATTTTAAAATTTACATTAATATTTTGAGCTTGATCATCAAACCAATGCCCAGTTGACCGTGTTAATGCAGATCCTTCAACAGAAGGCATGCACATCCAACAAAAATTAGTACTGGGACGACGACCCGAATCCCAACGAGAACCACCTTGAAAAGAAGCGCGATACTGCACATCTAATAGCCAATATTGTTCTTTTTTATCATCAGCACCCCAAGGACATTGATAGGTTAATTGGCCAAAAAATCCATATAAATACTCCAGGCTATGCCCAAACGATGCTTTCATTGTTATATCAGCTGATTGCTTTTTGCGTAATAATCGTCGTTTAACTTGATGCGCTAACTCTGCGACAAACAAACCATTTATTTTGGTATTACTTCCATTCACAAAATCACTATATGTTGTTTGAGCTGGGAAACCAATTTTAGTCAAATAGTATACATGATATTGAGTAGCATCGTTAAGATAAGCATTCAAGCTAACCCCTTGGTAAGTAACAGGAGATAGCCGTCTATCGCAATCATTTGTAAAAGCTGTATTAGCTGAAATTAATCCACCTTTTAAAATTGCAGTATGCTTCAAGAAATCACTTAAATCCCAGCGAATATTCAGCAAACTCAGTCGACTCGATAGCCTCTCATATTCACTCATTTGATTTTGAGTGTTTAATAATTGATTGCCACCAGCACCTTGCGGATTGGATCCTTTTAATTTCAAAGTACTATATAATGCTATATCAAAACCAAGATGATCGATAACATACGGTGAATGGCATGAAAAAATGAATCCTTGCGCCCATTGATCCCAGTTAGGGTTTTTTATTTTAATCTCATCTGCATTTAAATACTGTTTAGAAACATACATGTTTTTTAGATCAAGGGAGATTTGTTTTTTATTTCGAAAAACGCCTGATTGATCATCAGGCTTCATATGACTCATACTATAGCTAAAAGAAGAGAATAATAAAAAAAACAGAATGATATAGATTGGCATACAACTCACCGTCACCAGGTTAATAAAAGATAACATGAACCTATGGATAGACCTGTCAATTTCAAAAATATGATATTAATTAGAGATTATCATATCAAAAAACAAATAAAAAAACTAGGGCGCGTCCTCAATCTGAAAATCATTTATAGATTGAGACCTTTGCAATAAGCAAATAAGCAAATAAGCAAATAAATGAGTATTTTTTAGCTTTTTGATTAAAAAAACACATAAACGGCTTCATTTTTTACATTATTTTAATGAAACATATCATTTCATGCACTTCTATTGTCTTATTGCAAAGGTCTCAGTCTGATGATAAAAATAAAAGAAGCTGACTATTTTATAGCCGATAAAGGATATGATTCTAAATTAATTCGAGAACAAGCAAAACAATTAGGAATGGAAGCTATGATTCCAAAACGCTCTAACACTAAAAAACCTGCTATTCATTTTAAAAAAAAATTTATAAATCAAGGCATCTTGTTGAAAATTTATTTGCTAGATTAAAATATTTTAGAAGTATTTCAACTCGTTTTGATAAGCTAGCCAGGAATTTTAAAGCGATGATTTATATTGCGTGTGCTATTATTTGGGTGAATTCAGAATGAGGATACGCCCTAATAACAATAAAGCGACATGAAAAAAGAGGCAAAAAGGAAAAGGGGGAATAACGGATTGAAAGAGAGTTGAGGTGCATGTTAATTCAAACAGTTGACATCACGTTTTATGTCAACTGTTTGATCAAATGATAAGCACTATAATAAATTTATTTCATACGCTATATTGCAACGAAATTCTTTCGTTTTACCAGGCATAACATATAAATCACTATGTGGTTTATTTTGATTCGTTTGTTTATGCCAAGCAGCTCCAAAAGACACAGATAATCCTTTTATTTTAGGTGATTGGAATTCATATGAAAATTTTGCATCCGTTTCTCTCTCATTTAATAAATAAGAGTCTGCATGACCTTTCCCGTAAGTATGCGTTAACATAAGATTTAAGCCAGGCTTGTTCTGTCTAGAAAACTCATACGCAACAGATCCTTGATATACTTTTTCTTTATGTAAGTCAAAGCCTGAAATATTACGACAGGTCCAAAAAGTACTACCAGAACCAATATTGTCAACTAATTTAAATTTGTAGCGATAAAAATGAGCCAAACTGCCTGGTTGAATTGATCTTTCGTTCCTAATAAATTGAGCAATTGCTTTATCGTCAACAGGCGCTATTGTGTAACTATAAGATCCTGAGACTCGAAAGCCATTTGAACGCATTAATCCATTCACATTGAAATGGTTTGCTGTTTTATCAAAACCGCCATAGCTGGAATCCCATTTATCTAATCCTGAGGCATGACGATATTGCATATTTGCTAAAAAACTTCTATTTTCATCTAAATCAACATTATAAGATGCTTGTCCAAAATACTGTCGTTGATATTGTTTCGCATTAGCCACTTCAGCATTCACTTGAAGCCATGCTCCAGCACGTTTAAAATGATCAGTTTGATATGAAGCACCGAACAGCACTACTCTGTTGTCTCCATCTGACGTTCCATCAGCGTTTCGCTTAATGATGAATTCAGTTGGATTAAATAATCCTTCATGTGTTTTACTCACAGAACCTGTAAGCCAATACCCATAGGCATTGAGTGTGTTGTTAATAAAAGAGCCTTCAAAGCTACACCCATGACTGCTACTAGTAGCATTATCAGCAATTAAGGCAGATTGAACAGGGAATAATCCATAACGAAAGAGTACAAAGTTAGCGGCATTACCGACTCTAACCTTACCATTCAATCGAGCAAAATGCGCATAGCGCGAACGATATTGATTGATACCATTCTCATTTTGCTCAATAGACAGTAATTTATCTGGAATTACGGCAGTATCAGAAGCATATAGCTTTGCAGCAGCTTGCAACTCTGCTTCAATAGCAAAAGTATTCATCAAAAACCCAGAACGATATTCCATCATCCCTTCATGAGCCCATTGATCATAATGCATGTTATCCTGATTGTCTTTTTCGTTATATAAGGATCTGTTCTTTGTTTTTAGCTTAAGAAAACCATTTTTTATAAAATCACTATCTGTATATTCTTCAAGCGGCTTTTTTATGCATGGCTCAAAAGGATTATCATACAGCATACCTCTTTGATTTCGGATTTTATCTTGATAATCTGCAGCAAATGATGAAGTCAAGCTACCAGCTGATAATGCTATCATTGCACTCAATGTTGTTGTCGTTAATTTAAAATTGTTCATTGTTAAAGGCTACCCTAACCTAAGTTTTACTAAAAAATTGGTGCACTGCATTGGTTTTTTTTAATTTATTCATCAATACTGTTTTTTGATACCGCCAGTTAATTGGCGGCATCACCGTCTACCATTAACTTAAGATAAAAACTGATTTAATTTTAATCTAATCAGTCATCACTTAAGACCAGCTGATTACAGCACCTATAAACCGCTATATATTTCGATTGAATGATACCAAAAAACCAGATCATTCGAAGTTTATATTACTTGTTATAATCCATTTTTTTGAATTACAAAGACTTCATGCTGATTATAGCATCAATATTAAGATTCGATAAGCTTTTAATGCTGATGAGTCTATTAAAAATAGACAAAAACAATATTTATTAAAATAATGCACAAAAAATATATTGTGCTGATTATTCAAATGCAATGCTACATCACTATAAATTATTCGCAATAAATAGCATCTACTTTTTGAAAACCACGCGGTAATTTATTACCACGACGCCCTCTCGGGCCTAAATAATGCGCTCTTTCTGCAGCAGGTAATTTCAGTTTTCGCTTGCCTGATTGAATAATCAAAATATTTTTTTCTGAAAAAACAACAAAGTCAATAATATACTCTAATCGCTTAACTACCCGATTTGGTGGAATTTGCATTAATTTATTGCCTTTTCCTTTTGATAAAACAGGCATATCATTGACAGAAATAATCCATAATCGACCTTCATTGGTCACCATACCGACTGCTGCAGTTTGCGAATCAGGTATCATTCTAGGTGTTAAAGCATGAGCCCCTTTTGGTAAAGTTAAAACTAACTTTCCTGCTTTATTTTTTGAACATAAAGCTTTATAAGAGACAATAAAGCCATAGCCTGAATCACTCATAAAAACGTACTGAGCTGCTTCAAGATTTAATAATACAGCTATAAATTTAGCCTCTACAGGTGGATTAAATCTTCCAGTTAATGGCTCACCATAGCCCCTTGCTGAAGGCAAGTGATGCGCATAAACTGAATAAGCTCTTCCAGTAGAATCCAAGAAAACAGCCCATTGATTACTTTTTCCTTCAGCAACTGATAATTGACAATCATTCGCTTTATAATTTAATTTTGACAAATCTTGCTCATGTCCTTTAGACATGCGCACCCAACCTTTTTGAGATAATATAACCGTAACTGGCTCTTCGTTCACGCTCATCTCTGGTAATATTTGAGCTTCTTTCCGAACCATTAGCTTAGATCGCCTCATGTCACCAAACTGATTCACAAAACCCAAAATTTCTTTTTTCATCAAAGTCTTAAGCTTTGATTCTGAATTAATTATTTTATCTAATGCTTCTTTTTCTTTACATAAAGCTATTTGTTCATTTCGAATTTTTATTTCTTCCAATTTCGCTAACTGCCTTAATTTAAGCTCTAGAATAGCATTCACTTGTGTTTCAGTCCATTGAAAGCGCGTCATTAAGATTACTTTACTTTCTTCTTCATCACGAATAATTTGAATGACGACATTTAAATTTAAAAAAGCAATTAACAAGCCATCCAAAATATGTAAACGCGTGATAATCTTATTTAATCGATATTGTATGCGCTTTAAGACTGTTTCTTTTCTAAAAAGAATCCATTCACTTAATAAGGTCGTCAATGATTTTACTTCTGGCTTGCCATTAATACCAATGACATTCAAATTAACACGATAACTCCGCTCTAAATCTGTACTTGCAAATAAATGCTGCATTAATTGCTCATAATCTACACGCTTTGAACGCAAGACTAAAATCAAGCGAATAGGATTTTCATGATCTGATTCATCACGCAAATCACTCAGCATCGGTATTTTTTTTTTCTGCATTTGATCTGCAATTTGCGATAAAATTTTAGTACTAGAGACTTGATGAGGTAAGGCGTGAATGACAATTTCACCATCGTCATATTCATAGACGGCTCGCGCTTTTAAAGACCCTTTTCCTTGACGATATAATTCAATTAAATCACGACGCGGTGTAATAATTTCAGCAGCAGTACAATAATCTGGTCCTTGAATATATTGACATAAATCTTCTACTGTTGCTTTTGGATTATCAATTAAATGTATAACGGCTGCTGCGACTTCTCTTAAATTATGAGGCGGAATATCAGTGCTCATGCCAACAGCAATACCAGATGCGCCGTTTAATAAAATAGTCGGTAATTGCGCAGGAAAATAATGAGGTTCCTCCATCGTTCCATCAAAATTAGAATCCCAATTCACTGTTCCTTGTTCTAATTCATTCAATAATAATTCGGCATACGGTGTTAATCTTGCTTCTGTATAACGCATGGCAGCAAAAGATTTAGGATCATCAGCAGCCCCCCAGTTTCCTTGCCCGTCAATCAATGGATATCGATAATAAAAAGATTGAGCCATTAAAACCATTGCTTCATAACAAGCAGATTCACCATGCGGATGATATTTACCTAAAACATCACCAATCGTGCGCGCTGATTTCTTATATTTTGCAGTATGCTTTAAGCCTAATTCACTCATTGCATAAATAATACGCCTTTGAACAGGTTTTAATCCATCGCCAATATGTGGAAGCGCTCGATCTAATATGACATACATCGAATAATTTAAATAAGATTTTTCAGCATATTCAGATAATGCTAGTTGATCAGTCGTATGAAGCTGATTATCAGGCAATGAAATATCAGTCATCTGTTGGCTCCATTTCCTAGTATAATCAATATATCATGATAAGAGAACGCCATTGTCAGAGGATAAAAATACGATAAAATAGTATTTTATAAATAAAGACAGGCTATTAAAAGACAAGTCTAACTTGTTTTCCATTAAGAAGGAAACTGATTTTATAAGAATGATACTCAAAATATAATCAATATACATTAAACGATAATCATTTGAGGTTCAATAAATCAAACATATTAATATCCAACAATTTGATTAAAAGCAAAATAAAAACACACCCCGTTATGTGATCAATCAATTGCATAGCCAGCGAGAATCATGATACCTGCAATCAGTCTCTATTGTTACAATATAATGCAGAATAATACCTTTCATTTGAATCTCAAAGGTGACAAGAATCACACACTCTTTCTTCAACGAAATATTATCTGATTTTTTATCAGAAAATCGCTTTCAGTTCAGATTCATGCATGATTTTCAAGTTATTTTTATCAAAAAATTTTTTAAAATAATATTTCGATCGCTGACAATCGCTTGGTAAAAGCAATGCGTTAGGCCCATTCAACCATGAAGTGCAACACCTAAAGGTTTTTCTATTCCTCGCATAACTTCATTAGGTGTTCGATAGTTTAACACTTTTCCAGGTCTATTATTGAGTGCTTTTTGAATCGCTAAAATCTCATCATTTTCCATGCCTATAAACTCTGTTTTCTTTGGCAGATATTGACGAGATAATCCATTGGTATGCTCATTTAAATCTCTTTCCCAAGAAGCATAAGGTGTAGCAAAATAACATTTTAGCATCTTTCTTAAACACTTGATAATACAGTCTTTTACTTCATTTGCTTTGCGACTCTCAACTTTTTGTAAAACAACATATTTAGATCGTCTGTCAACTAAGCTCACGATAGCACCTTGATGATTTTTTCCTATAATCGTATCTGCTTCCCAATTTCCAATACGAGATTTTTCATCGACAATCATAGGTCTTTTTGTAATATCGACTCGATTAGCCATAAGTCCTCTATCTGATGTTTTTTCTTTTCTAGTGCAATATTTTTTACCTTTATGTCTTAAATTTTTGTATAAATTAGATCCTAGTGCTCTTTGTTTCTTAATGTATTGATAAATAGTTTCA
>VSKW01002625.1_pt1 | contig 23179 bp, 20 predicted proteins | sample 4798611 | NCBI WGS metagenome assembly VSKW01 (sample SAMN12179536, study PRJNA552185) | sponge metagenome | biome: deep-sea hydrothermal plumes; feature: spots directly above weak diffusing fluid; material: sea water; isolation source: sponge from the Crane site of a hydrothermal vent ...
ATTTTTTTTGATCAAAATATCAATATATTTCATCAGGCTAGGAAGCATTTTATAAGGTTTTCTGCTTGCTTTTAATCGCTTTTCTTTTGCTAATTGATGAGCTTGTTGATAGTCATATTGTCTCCCTTTAGTATTACGTAGAATCTCTCTTGAAATCGTAGAAGGAGATCTTTTCAATGCGCTCTGCCTATAGCATTAATAGAATAATGCTTTGACAATAAAATGTAAATTTGAGATCTTTCTTCTGCAGTAAAGTGTTGATAATCCATGTAATTCTCCTTCTTTTGTTGGTAAAAAGAAGGAGAATTACATGGATTATTAGCATTTGACTGCTTTTTTTGGCTATAGAAAATGCCTTACTGTTGCACTTCACACTTGAGAAGGCAAAATAAATCAATATCGTCTATGCAACTAATTCTTGATGATGTTGTCTTATGCCTAAGAGTCAATAATTGAGATAGGAGGATTTAATGCTTTTTACGCATCATAATGAGAGACAATCATTGGTCTCGCAAGTACAAGCTAAGGGATATGCAAAAAACGAAGATATGAGAGGGTCAGTGAGTATGCTAGCACCCTCACTAAGCTTACAAGAGCAAAGGATACCATTATCACTATATCATGATATCAATCATTTAGGGCAACATCTTAACTTCAGTACGAAGCTAAGACAACAACAGTTAAGATCTTTGGATGTTATGTCGTCTATGTTATTGCTAAGAAAGACAGATGAGCCGTTAGAGTCTGTGTTGGTTGATGAACCTATGAAGTCTATATGTCATCTTAAAAAAATATTATTAAGCGGGCGTCAGTTATACATTATCTCTGAATTCTTAGCTGAGATTCAAGATTCGAGGTTTTATTATAAACTACCTTACATTGAACAATGCGAAATATTACTCAGCATACTATATCAACCAGCATCAGATGAAATTTCAATTCAATTTCTTAATTCGCAAGAAGCTGAACCAAATTTAATGGCATCTTTCCAATCTCACAATGATCAGAAAAATATAGTAATAAAAAATAAAGCATTACATCTTTTTATTGAAGGGCGATTTAAATTATTAAGCACGCTAATCCAAAAAGGATTAAACCTGACTGCTTGTTCCTTATTTCGAATATTTTACTATCATTTTGTCGTGAAGTATAATCAAATCCATTTATTTCCTAGACAAAAAATAAGATCTAAAATGATGGGTATAAGAAAAACAGATATAAAACGAAAATCAATATTACATATCGCTTTACACTATAGAGACGTTAATCCAATCATGCTTTATAAAATATTGAAATTAATAAGCAATGATGGCATGATCAGCAAGACCGATATAACCGGTCGAAAAGCTTCAGATTATGCAAAAGAAATGGATTTAGAAAAACTTGCTCAGTATCTCTGTTGCCAAGAAAAAACAATAGACTTATCAGATTCAGACAAGATTATAATAGAAGAGTTTAATGCCTGCTCAGAAACATTATTTTCAACAACATATTGCCAGCTTGCAATTTATACTGAAACAAGAACATCCGCCTCAAAAAAATCAGTCGCAGAATGGGCATCAACAATAGATAAAATTGATGCATCATTCTCATTAGAGATGTATAAAAAATACATGCAAGAAATCAACACGGATTTCAAAGCAGAGGCTAGATCAATTAAGTCCCGATTATTATTACATGCTATTCGAAAAAATAAATTGGCTTGGGTTCGATTTTTTATCGTAAATGGTGAAAGTTTAGCGAATATTTCAGCAGCAAATAATGTCGATCCTTTACATTTAGCCATTCTGTATGATCATCAAGAAATTATATTATTATTATTTCATGTGGGTGCAGTATATGGTTTGTTTTCAAAGCAACAATCGACTTTGGCTGCATCAGACATGAAGCAAAGTTATCAGATGATTGATCCATGTAAAGAAGATGTATTCAATAATAATTATGCATATTTAGCTAGACATTATACTACTCAGTCGGCAGGTTTTATAACCTACTTAGGCTTACGACGCAAAATACAAACAGAAAAGCTTAAAATAACATCTTGTGTTGATGATTCGTTATTGCAATTTATACAAGCTATTCATAGACGAGATATTTCAGAAATACAGAGCATTTTACATAAAAATAAAATGAAATTTCATAAGACATCTATATTCAATAGCCTATTAAATAATGATGAAATAACAGCTATATTATTAATTATAATACATAATAACAATGAAAATTTAACAGAAGTTTCGACATTCCTGACAAATACAATGAAACATCACAAGGCTTATAAACCCTTAATATTTCATGCATACCAGTGTATTATCGACAATACCTCTCTGAAACCTGAATCAATTTGTAATGATGGCAATTTATATTACTGGAGTAAGTCTCATAATATCTCGGCATTAAAATATTACAGTCAACCAAATCAACAGGTCACTTATCGACACACAGGAAATAATACGTGCCTGCATGTTATTTTTATGAGGAAAGAGTTGATTGATTTAGATTCTGTAGCTTATATCATCAGCATGGTGCATCCTAGTCAATTAACTACAAAGAATGATCAATTACTCACTCCTTTAGATTTTTTGTGTTTAAAATTGGAAAAGTATCGATATCAAGCGATCTCATATGAGACATTAGAAAAGTTAGGTATGCAGCGAACCATTAAACATACCGAAGAAAGCAAACAGAACCCTCTTTATCAGTTTATTTTTTATGCTATGCTAGAAAATTCAAGGAGAAACATCATGATGCATGAAAATATTCAAGAACCTGCTATGAAAATATATCCTGTTATCAACACTAGAGAGCCTGAAGATTCGTCTGTCTCTACAGTAGAATGCATGCAAAAGAAGATATTTTTCCAGTTGGCACATCCAAGGGCAAAAGACGAAGAAACTGCCATGACTTTATTAAATTTAAGGACACCTGTGTTACTTTGCCCTGCAAACAGTTCCATACATGCGACCAATACTATTAATGATACGCCACCTGCAAAGCGGCGATGTATTAGTAATATAACCGATTGACAATAATCTATGCTTTTCCTATTGCATGAATAGCATCATGCTTTGACAAAAAGATATCAATTTGAGATTCGCTTCTGAATTCAAGTATTGATAAGCCATGTCATTCTCCTTCTTTTTTTGATAAAAAGACATGATTAGCATTTGACTGCTTTTTTTTGGCTATAGACAATGCTTTACTGTTGAACTTCACACTTGAAAAGGTCATATTAAAAAAATACAGATCTTCATCAATATATTGTCTTATTGCAAAAAGATCATCTTACATTTTGTATAGTACGACTAACTCATAATGAACTTTCATTCTCAGTCTATATCGTATATGATCAATGTTGTATTACGAGGGAGATAACAATATGGCCTCTATCAAGAATACTCTTTCAATGCAGTCCAGTTCTATCCCATCCCAGTCCAGATAGATCTTAATAACGCACGTGTTATTCCTGAAACGGTCATATTAACTCAACATTTCACAGGTAATGCTAATGGTCAAGTGCTTTCAAATCGTGTCAATAATCAGTATCTTTTTTGTAGGTACTTAGTTCATGGTTTTCTGGCCATCATTCATGATCGAGAATCATTAGCTGTCTATCAAAAAATAATAGAACTATAAGATTTAAATACCAAAGAGTTTACTCCAAATGAAAGGATGCTCAATGAGCAGTTTTATGAACAAATAAGTTTATCAGGATATTATGCTGATATTGAAGATTTTAGCTTATGCATAGCCTTAACCTTTAATCAAGGAGAGCTCAATATTATTAAAAAATATGTATTTATGTCTTCAAAGCATGCTATGGCAATGATTATGAAAAAAACGGCCTATAATACAGGTTGGGTTATTGGGTATGACCCTAATGTCACTTTTCAATGTATGATTTTTCATATCAAACCAATAAATGATAGATCACAAATTCAAGGTTCAATAGACAATCCTTGGGCAAAAATAAAGCAATTTATGCATTCAAGAGAAAAAAATACTTTTTACACAATAAAGCAATGGCTTTCTTGAATTTTAATACAACCTATCAACAGCCTGACTGCCAATCTTTTGATATCCAATACTTTTCTGCTTTAAATCTAGATATATTCATTTTAACACTACAAAATGGGCATTATGGTTGTCATCTAAAATCTGAATTATGTGAAAAACCATGGAGTTTTGAATCTTTTAGATTGTATAACTTAAAACAACGAAAAAATACTCTGAAAGTAGGAGAAGGGTTGTATTATGCAATGCAAAATAAACATAGACATTCAATTCGTACTTTTTTTGATCAATTAACACAATTTTGTCATTTAAATCAATTATTAACTAATGAGTCAATAGATGTAGAGACAATACAAGATTTAAAGTGTATCGTGTTCGCTAAGAGACAGTCTGATGAAGTATCAGGCTTATTAATAGCTTGCAAAGAAGGAAACATCAAAATAGTGAGATGTTTTGTGACTTGTCTTCAAGAGTTTGGACGCAAGTATCCAGCCTGCAAAAAACATTTCGCAGACATATTATTCTATATTCATTTTAAATATAGATCTATCTTACATATCAGTCTTATGTGTGATTATTTCGATATTTTATACGATTTATTCAGTTGGCCAGAAAAATTAGATTTAAACGCAGGAAATCCATACCTGAAAGCTTTATTTGAATCGATTCAGCCTAATCAAGCATCTGTCTTTCAAATTGCAAAAGATTTTACTGAGAATACCAGAATTATGGCTTATCTACATCAATTTCAAATTACATGGGTTTTATCTGCTATTAAAACGTTAAGTGAATTAAATGATTATTTTAAAATTCATAATACTTTATCGTTTGCTTTACAGCATGGATATACCGATTCTGTTCGATTGCTATTAACGCATATCAGCACTTATATTGACTCATCATCTGCTGCTTTATCTAAAAATGAAATCAATGCTTTAGAAAACATACTGCTGGCTAAGCATCATGACATACCAGGGTTTATGTTATCTTGTAAGAATGGGCATATAGAAACAGTGAAAGTCATATTGCAATACATTCAAAAATTATCTAAAAGAGAAGAATTAAGAGAAAACTTACTAACCATATTATGTTATACCCATTGTGATCAGGATACTATTTTACAAATATGTGTAGACGAAAATCACACAGAGATTCTCGAAGCAATACTCAATTGGTTGGAACCATTAGATTTAAACGCTGCAGAAATAATCATGATTGATGATTGGTTTAATCACCTCAAATCACCGTATCAAGATGCATCTATATTTAATTATGAAAAAAATAAGGCTGATATAGAAGCTTTTTAGATGTTAACGTATTTTTATCAAAAATGGATCAATATCAAAGATCAGTCGCATGATGAATGCGTATCGACTGATTGAGAAGATAGGAATACGCCTGCATGATCTTGCTGTTCTATTCTTTAATCAAAATAAGAACAAGATGTTCATAAAATAATCATCTTTTTTTATTGAATCATGCAAAAAATATTGCCATTGAACTAGCATGTCCTTTCATCTCTGATTCTATTCTAAAAAAATAAATAGCCTCAACAATATATTCTCTAATCAGCATGCAAGTGTTTCTATATAAAGAAGAAAAAAGAGCAATAGAACAATCTAGAGGTGGCAATACAAAAAAATGCATAGGCTGGCTGATGGACATCAGCGTCCAATTGACTTAAATGAGGAAGGGAAGCTGTTATCTCAAAATATTCTAATACTAAAAAATCGGCTATTCATTTAAAAAAATATTTATAAATCAAGGCATCTTATTGAAAATTTATTAAAATATTTTAGAAGTATTTCCACTTGTTTTGATAAGATAGCTAGGCATGTTAAAGCGATGATTTATATTGCAGGTGATATTATTTGGGTGAATTCAAAATGCAGACGCACCCTAAAAAAACAGAGGCATGACGTCATTTTTTAAATTATTTTAATGAAAAATATTATGTCATGCACTGTTATTATCTTATTGCAACGGTTTTAGCTTGTTTTAAAAATGATTGATGAGTTTGTTTAAAGATCGATTCATAAAAGTAGGCAAAGCAAAAGCTGCATGATGTATATTGTCATTATAATATTGTAAATTTAATGCAAGCGACTCATAACGAGTATGATCAAAGTGCTGCCATGGATGTCTTCTAGGAGAAGCAAAAGTAAAGCTCCATAATCCACCAGGGTAGCTGAGGTTATTAAAATTATAAATTGAAGTATATTGAAACAGTTCTTTTAAGATCGACAATAAATGGATTTGCACCTCTTGACAATACCAAGGAGATTCTCCTTGAGAAACAACAATACCGTCAGGTGTTAATCGTTGAAAAACAGCTCGATAAAAATCTAATCCAAATAATGGCTTAGAAGGACCAATAGGATCAGTTGAATCGATTAAAATGACATCAAATTGATCGGTTGTTTGATTGATAAATTCAACACCATCGGCAATATGTAATTGCACTTTAGGATCGGAGAAAGCCTGAGCAGTTTTTGGTAAATATTCCTGACAAGCTTGAACAACCATATTGTCAATTTCTACAACCACACACCGTTCAACAGAAGGATGTTTAATGACTTCTCGAGCAGTACCACCGTCTCCTCCACCAATAATCAATACATTTTTTGGGTTAGGATGAACGAATAAAGGAGGATGGGCAATCATTTCATGATATACATATTCATCTCGCTCAGTTAGCATCATACAGCCATCATTTAGCAAGGCCCGACCATGACCTACTGTTTCGACAATATCAACAGTTTGATAGGCACTAGTGCCTGAGAATAAAATTTTATTCACTTTGAAGCGAGCGCCTACAATATCTTGAAACACTTCTTCAATCCATACATTAGATGCCATCATGAACTCCTATTGATATATAAAGACTCTGCAGTCATAATTTGTTGTTTTTTAGTAAAAAAAGTATTAAAAATAACTTGATCTTGATTACATAAGTCTGCAGTAACGCGTGTATGATAATGATACTGATCTGTGAACTGATCTAGCTGATTCTGTGTAATCTTGTTGTTAAAAATAATGAAATCAAATGATTTAGGTTGAAAGAGAGCTAGCAATGTTTTTGCATAAGGTAATAAGTTATCGTCAGATTCTACACTCATATAACTACCTGGATTTTCAGGGGTAATATGTATGGTCATATAGTGAGATTCACGTAATGCGTTCATTGAATAACCACACGGCGAAAAAAGATGCTCATCGCAGACCCAGGATTTTAAATGTTGTTCAAAAGATAATATTTCTCTAATACTTGCTTGATTGTGATGTGCTTTCATAAAAGTAGTGGCAGCAGTGGCGTCAATATGATGCATTAATAATTCATATGCAGGTTTTGTTTGAATGACGGGGCCCGATGTTGAGCTGTAATGAAATAGATGTAAATGATGGTTATCTAAATAGCCTAATCGATAACTATTGCCTGGTATTTTTTTTTGAATTTCTATCACATCTTGATGAAAATCACTAGCTTGTAAGTGTGAACAATATTCGTTTTTACGTTGATAGAAAAAATGTTGAATGGATGTTTGTCCAATGTGTTCAATTAAATACATCATCGCTTTGACTAAGCATGTATTACCACACGTTACCATGACAATACGATGAGACCAAATAAACAAACTAGATTCAGAGAGTAAGTATGCAATACAGTGTTGATTCTGAATCATCGATAAGATTTTAGCGTCACAAATATGAACCATTTTAGACCAAAAAGACTGATCAAAAGCAGTTATTAAATCAATAGTATGCGGGTATACTAATACTTCATATTTTTTTTCAACTCCTTCAAAAAACATAATCGATTCAGTCTCCTAATGGCATCGATTCGCTAAAAAGATGATTGGGTTTAGCTGTTTTCCAAGATATATTCATAGCGATTTTGATTAATATTTTTTTGGTTTCACTGTTGAGTGACCCAACATCTTATGTCGCAATTTTAGCTCCATTTTATTAAAATGGCTAGGTTTCAATTGAGCTCCGTTACAAACTGCAAAATAAATAGCAGCCTTGAAGTATAGCTGTTTATAGCCTAGACTGTTCAATTTATTTTATATATTGATCAATATTATTGAAGCCTAATATTTTGTTTCTCGAGTAAAACAAAGCTCACAAGAGATGAAGAAGTGATGAATTTGCTATTAAAACCAGTTGATAAACCTTATTATACCGCTCTATCCTCTGATCAAGTGCAACCAGATTGTGTGCATTTGATTGGATTTGAGTTTGATGGGACAGCTTGTTTTAGAAAAGGAGCAAAAGCAGGCCCCAATGCAATACGTGATGTTTCTGATGCTTTGGAAGTCTATTCCCCTTATTTAAAGCGTGCGTTAACACAGTATCACTATATTGATTTAGGGAATATTTTGCAGCCTAAATCTGCCTTAAATATTGAAATGACTTGGCACAGTATGACGGATTCTTTTTTACAATTACTGTCCCAGTCTGAATTCTCTAAAACAAACACCTCTTTTTTAACCTTAGGTGGAGAACATTCAATTTCTTATGCTCCCATCAAAGCCTATTTAGCGCAATATCCTAGTTTAATGTTGCTGCATTTGGATGCGCATGCAGATTTGAGAGATGGTTTTGAAGGATATGCTTATTCTCACGCTTCAATTATTCGCCGTGTTTATGATCATTTTGGACCAGAGCATGGGTTAATGCAGTATGGTATTCGATCGGGTATTTGTGAAGAATATGATTGGATGCAGCAGCACAATACGCTATATTATAGCCGACGTTCTTTTTTAGAAGCCATTGAATCTATTCCCGTTGATCGCCCTATTTATTTAACTTTGGATTTAGATTATTTTGACCCATCTTTTTTGCCAGGGACCGGTACCCCTGAACCAGGAGGTGAGGATTTTCATTCTTTTATACAAATTTTAAAACGACTAGATCATAAACGGTTCGTAGGAGCTGATGTTGTTGAATTGTCACCTAAAATTGACCCAACAGGTAATAGTGAAGTATTTGCCGCAAAAATAGTGCGTGAATTAATGTTATGTTTGCAGAGAGAAAAATTATAAATGTCAGCCTGGACTATTGAAAAAGCTAAAGCAATGTATCGCATCGATCGATGGAGCGGTGGATATTTTGATATTAATGAAAATGGTAATTGTTGTGTATTACCTAATCCTAAAAAACCAGATATATGCATTGATATGGAATCAGTGATTAAGGAAATTAAAGAAGCAGGGATTCAATTTCCTGTTTCTGTGCGTTTTTATGATATTTTGCATGCGCAAGTGGTGCGATTAAATGAAGCTTTTCAGGAAGCGATTGCTGATGAAGAATATCATGGTCGCTATTTAGGTGTCTATCCTATTAAAGTAAATCAAAGCTGTGAAGTAGTAGAAGAAATCATAGAAGCGGGTGCTCCTTATAAATTTGGTTTAGAAGCAGGCTCAAAAGCAGAGCTCATGGCGGTTTTAGTTTACAATCAAAACAAAGACTCTTTGACTATTCTCAATGGTTATAAAGATAATGATTGTCTGCGATTAGCTTTGCTTGGACGTCATTTAGGGCAAAATACAGTAGTTGTTATTGAGAAATTTTCTGAATTAATTGCTTTAGTTCGTTTATCTAAAACATTGAATGTCAAACCTTTGATTGGATTAAGAGCTAAAATGCATGCTAAAGGAAAAGGGAAATGGGTTGGTTCAGGAGGTTACGATGCAAAATTTGGGCTGACAGCAGCTGAATTAATTAACGCAGTTGATTATTTAAAAAAAATGAACTTATTAGATGAACTTGTTTTATTGCATTTTCATATAGGGAGCCAATTAACTGATTTGAGATCCATTAAAGAAGCAACCAATGAAGGTGCTCGATTGTATGCAGAACTGTATAAAATAGGAGCTAAAGTAACCTATATTGATTTAGGCGGTGGTTTAGGTGTTGATTATGATGGTAGTGCTTCAACTGTTAATTCTTCCTGTAATTATCGCTTAAAAGAATATACTGTGAATATTGTGTATCATATTAAACAAATTTGCGATTTAGAAAATATTCCTCATCCTGATATTGTGACAGAAAGTGGTCGAGCAATATCAGCTCATCATAGTTTAATTATAACAGAAGTGATGGGTGAAATTCGTTCTTGGGGTATGCCTTTTGATACAAAACCAGATGAAAAAGAGCATGTGTTAGTGCATCAAATGCGAGAAGTGATTGCTTTATTTGAGTATGATAATCAGCTACAAGAAATTTTTACAGATGCAGATGAAATTAAAGAAAAAGCGTCAGAAGCTTTTAAATTAGGTGTTGTAACATTAAAAGATATTGCAACAATTGAAACATTATATTGGCAAATCATACAACAAATTCAAAATTTAGTACAGAAAGGTAATTTAGATGATTCAGAAACGATTTCAGAAGATTTAAAAAGTATTTCAAATAACTTATCTTCTCGCTATTTATGTAACTTTTCGGTTTTTCAATCAGCAGCTGATGTTTGGGCTATTAATCAAGTATTGCCTGTGATGCCATTAATGCGATTAAATGAAAAGCCAACAATTAATGCCTCTATCGTTGATATTACTTGTGATAGTGATGGGAAAATTGAAAATTTTTCAGTTCAAAATGAAGTGTCTAATACATTACCTTTGCATCAATTAAAAAATGATGAGCAGTATTATATTGGATTATTTTTAACAGGTGCTTATCAAGATGTCATGGGCGGTATGCATAATTTATTTGGTCGTTTGAATGAAGTGCATATTTATAGTCATGATGATGATACAGAGAAATTTTATATTCAACAAGTGATTGATGGTTCTTCTATTAATAAAGTATTATCTAGTATGCAATATAATCCAACTTCTATGTCGAATATGATTAGAAAGATGATTGATAAACGTATTGCTGATGGGAAAATTCGACCTAGAGAAGGGATTAAATGGGCTGAATTTTATTCACAAAGTTTAAATGGTTATACTTATTGCGATACCAAGGAGCAGTCTCAATTTTCAAATTTATTACAGATTATTAAGTCAGTAGAGTGATGCGTTAACGATATTTTTTCATGACCCTATTTTGTCATTTTAGCTTGTTCAATCAATCGTCAATCGATTGAATTCGCTATCATGAACTTGGTATTTTGGATGCTAAAGAGATGGATTTATTTTAGACTGTGTATTATATTATTTTAGACTATACAATTTAAGGAGAGTTTATATGTATCAACGCTATTTACGATATCAGTACGCATTGATTGTCATTTTTTTTCTAAACGTATGGATTCATACAGTTTCAGCAATGACTAGCGAAGATAGCGAATTTATTTTGTTAGCCTTACTCAATAAACGAGCGGAAATTTTGTATGATAAAAAGAGTACTGCCTATTTTCAAGATCTTCAGTCTCAGTCTGTCATCCCAAAACAAACCTGTTTACAATGCGATCCCGCTCTTCAGGAGACTTGTTCACAATGCGATCCCGCTTTGGAGACTAGTTGTCTAATAAAGATATTAAAAGATGATGATTTTAGTCATCTCTGTGAATTAATATCATATGACTTTCAAGATAATCAGTTTGAAGTGATGATTAAAAAACATTTTGATTTATTTTCGAAGTTTATCAAATCTTTACAAGATCAGGCATTTATTGTACATACGCCGAAACAGACACTGGAATTGCAGAAATCTATTATACATCCGCCTATTGTAAAGTCAGTATATGATGCTTATCAAACTCAGATAAAGCCATTCTACTCCTTGTTTAGTAGCTTTAGTACGTTATATCATAAAAAAATAGATATTCAATGTTTTATTATAACACTTGATTCTTTTGTAAAAGATTGTCAAGATCATTTCTATTTTATTGAATATTTAACGTTGCAAATTTTTTATAATCTGCATCTTGAACGTAAAGTCACACAAATTGGAACTGAAAAACAGGTCCACAATGGGCTCATGCAGCATTATGCCAGTGCTGTCATTTCGTTTTTAGGAAATAAAACAGAGGTGATTCCTATGTTAGTTTATGACTATTTATATGCCTTGAAAATACTTTATAAGCAATGCTTGAGAGCATCATATGCACAATTAATATGCTTTGATATATTGAAAGATTTTGTGAAATGTGAATATTTAAATCTTCAGAATACAAGCGAAATATATGCTTTGCTTGATAATGCATATGAAGAATTAAAGAAAAATCATAGTATAGAGGGTTTATTGCAAAAAAAACAAAAGGGAAAAGCGCCTTGTATGAAACGTCAATTTGCATTTCGTTCTGATCCTTTTTGATTAATTGATAATAGATTGAATGTATCAGTGTATTATATTACTATGAATTATCGTCAGACTTATTCTTTTATTAAAAAGCAAGTAATAGGCGCTTTTTAGCATGTGACGGCAGAAGAACGTTCTAGTACTTCCAAAATATGATGCTATTCATTCAAAAAAGAAAGTTTTGAAGAGAAGCCTTCAACAATTTCAAGTGGCATGGAATGCTCTATAAAAAAGGAAAAAGATCAGTTTTAATAAGCTGTCTAACTGCAGAAAAACAATTGAAAATAAATAGCAAGCCTTATGATCTGCTCAGCAAATGATGTGATATGTGTTGACTCGCTATTATAATCTCTAAAATTGAAGAGATAAGGCTATCTTGTTTTTCCTAAATAATATGACAGATGAAACAATGAACATATGATGTCATGATATTATGAAATACTTTTGAAATCTCTGTGATATGCAATGACTTATTTTTTATCAAGCCTTTATTTGTTAAAATAAAGGCTTGAAGATGCCTAATGATTGTGATGTATAGCTTATTGTTTGATATCCTTTTTTTGAAGTATAACTATCATATGATACGCTAGTATGATCAACAAATTGACGAATAGATGAGCACCTTATGACGCTTTTTTTTATAACAAAATCTAGATATATCTATATATTATATCTAATGTTAATCACATGGCCTGGTTTTAGTTTAGTCAAAACATCATCAATGCAGATTATCAAATCAATTGCTCCTGAAGCGCCACAAACAAATGCTGAAGCATTTGTTTTAATGGATTTTCAAACGAAAAAAATTATTGCACAAAAAAATCTCTCTAAACGGATGTCTCCAGCTAGTATTACAAAGCTCATGACGGCTTATATTGTCGATATTATGTTGCAATCAGGACGTATTAAATGGACTGATTTAGTACCTATTAGTGAAAAAGCATGGCGTATTGGTGGTTCTACTATGTTTTTAACTGTGAATGAATCAGTGAGTGTGGCTGAGTTAATAAAAGGATTAATCGTGGTTTCTGGTAATGATGCTGGTATTGCTTTAGCTGAATTTATTGCAGGTAATGAATCATTATTTGTAAAAATGATGAATGAAACTGTGAAAGCTTTAAATTTAAAAAATACGCATTTTGAAGATGTCAATGGTTTATCGCCATTAGAAAATCATTATAGTTCAGTAGAAGATTTAGCTTATTTATCCAGACATATTATTCAAGATTTTCCAGAAAGTTATGAAATATATAGCATGAAATCTTATCAACATGGTATGGATTTGACAAAAAAAATACCTTTGAATCCACAACCTAATCGTGTGAAATTATTACATTCACCAGAATGGCAAGTTGATGGCCTTAAAACAGGTTATACGCAAAATGCAGGTTATTGCCAGGCTATTTCAGCTGTAAAGAACGGTGTTCGTCGTATTGTCGTTATCTTGAATGCTGACACCCTTTCTCATCGAGATCAGGATGCAAGTCGCTTACTCCGTTATAGTTATCAATTTTTTGATAATGTGAAAATTTTTTCTAAAGAAACAGTACAATCTGTCCCTGTGATAAAAGGTCAAAAAAACACAATCAATGTAGCGGTACAAGCTGATGTTTGGGATGCAGTATTGAAAGGAGAATCTGATTTTAAAACACAACTGCATATCGTGCATCCATTATCAGCTCCGATTAAAAAAGATCAAAAATTAGGCGAAATCAGTGTGTTGAATGCATCAGGAGATATCATGAAAACAGTGCCTGTTTTTGCTGTAGAATCTGTTGAATTAGGGAGTATCTTTAAAAGATTTTGGGACTTTATACTCACTTTATTTTAGAGAAAGACTGAGACCTTTGCAATAAGACAACAAAGACTCCTGATATGATCTTTTTTATTAAAATAGTTTAAAAAATGAAGTAATTTATGTATTGTTTGAATAAAAAAACACATAAATTATTCATTGAACTGCTTATTGCAAAGGTCTCAGACTGTTTATATTCTTGATTAATTGCATTGTGATTTTTACTGATTCAGTATCAGCAATTGATTCTAAAAAACCAATCAATATCATATGATTCAATGTGTTATATTAATTTATCGCATCATATTTCCCGGTTATTGGTTTTTCAGAGTCGACTGACTGTGTAGGTAATGAAAAATAAAAGGACATTTGAGACTGTCACGAATTTTGTGTAATCTCGATTGTTGTTAACAACGACCTTCAATTTCAATTTCAATTTCAATTTCAATTTCAATTTCAATTTCAATTTCAATTTCAATTTCAAATTCAATTTCAATTTCAAATCGATTCAATGCAGCACTCCAATTTCTTATAGGCATCCTTATATTATTTGTATTTTGATTTAAGTGTCTCAATTTTTTACTTAGGATAGGATAATCTTCGTATTACATAAGTTCCAGTTATGTAGATTTAAATTTAAATTTCATTATTTTACAGAATGTTAAGTAGTGTTTGTAGAGTTTTTGTTTTGCTTTCTCAAGTGTGAAATGCAACCATAAGGCATTTTCTATAGCCAAAAAAACAGCCAATAATAGACCCAGAAACGTATTAAACTATCGAACACCTAACGAAGTGATGCGAGGTAGAAAAACCTTTAAGTGTTGCACTGCATAGTTGAATAGGTTTCTATAAAAAATAAAATTTTGATTTGTTTTGAGCGTTATAAAAAAATGATGCTATTATTTTTAATTTTTATAGAGAGAAAGTCTGATTGATTCAGATTATAAAGCAAGTATAGGCTGTCTAATCGTTATTTTTATACTTTTTAATCTTCGACAGTACTGTCAATTTTTATTAATTTATCTTTTGAAAATAACAAGCTGACTTTTTGATGAATTTGATTTTTTTTATTTGTTTTGATATGTACATAATGCCATTGATCAGGGTTTAAAAGAGGTGTAATGATAGGAGGCCCCATAATAAATTCAACTTGTTTTTTATTCATACCTTGTTTAATTTTTTGTATTGATTCAACCTTGAGTAGATTGCCTTGATTGACATCTACTTTATAGATACTGAGCAAGCTAGATATTTTTTGATTGCAGCCGCTACTGAGTAATACTAAGAGAGATAAGGCCAAAAGAACCATGATTTTTTTCATAAAGCACTTATTTTGAATCTAATTCAGCAGGAAGACTGAAAACAATGTATATTAAATCTTGTTATCTATAACATAGATTATTCGTCATTTAAACAAGCCATGAGGCTGTTTTATAAGGAGACTAATCCTCTGTTTGAAGATTAGTATAACAGATTTTTTTTATCTTTGTCATATGAAATGAAAGGATTTTTATATTAAATGAATGGTATTTAATGAAAGATCTTAATAATTTGCTATACTAGGTTTTGCATTATTCTTGATTTGATTGAGTTTGATGTTTATCAGTCAGCATATGTATTGTTAAAGTGATATATTAGTTTTTGATTTATAGTTCTTTTTTAAAAAATAGATTAAAAATCATTAAAAATAAATAGGTTTTAAAGTTTGGCTTGGTTAAATGATTGAAGCAATGTGTGATAGTAAAATGAGTAAAGAAGCGATTCAGGCACAATTGAGAGAATCACAACTCAAAGTGACTGTTCCTCGCTTGCGAGTTTTAGCTGTCCTTAATTCTTCCAAAAAAAGTCATTATAGCGCAGAAGATGTGTATCGTATTTTGCTTAAAATGCATCAAGATGTTGGTTTAGCAACAATATATCGCGTATTAGCAAAATTTGAACAAGCAGGATTAGTATTACGTCATCACTTTGAAGGTGAATATGCGCTTTTTGAGTTAGCTTATAAAGAACATCATGATCATATGATCTGTTTAGATTCTCATAAAATCATTGAATTTAAAAATGATAGTATTGAGGAAGCTCAAAAACAGATTGCTAAACAATATGGATTTGAATTAGTTGATCATCGATTAGTCTTGTATGTTAGAAAAATAAAACAGTAAGTATCACTTAGATTAGTGTTATGCTTTACCGTTCAAATAAAAGCTTTCTGAATGATTTTGTTTCTCTTAAAGATGTAAAACGACTGAAGTAAGCTGGCATATTCATCATTTACATTTTAATGATTGTCATATATTTTCTGTATTAAAGGTAAAAAATAATTATGAAAACTGACCTGATCAAGGTACAGCCGTTTAGCGCATTTGAGTTAGGCGAAAACATCGAGCGTGCTTTAGAAAAGTTAAAGTATATCACTCCTTCTCCTATTCAAGCATTAATGATTCCCGCTATGTTAGCAGGTGCTGATGTTGTTGCTCAAGCGCAAACAGGGACTGGTAAAACAGCTGCTTTTGCATTACCAATATTGGCGCAACTAAACCTTGCACTCCAAGCACCACAAGCTTTAATTTTAGCTCCAACAAGAGAATTAGCTTTACAGGTTGCTAATGAATTTAAGCAATATGCTCAATTTTATAATAAATTTAGAGTTCTACCTATCTATGGTGGACAACCCTATACCACGCAATTAAAAGCATTAAAGCAAGGTATTCATGTTGCCGTAGGAACCCCGGGTCGCATAATGGATCATTTGCGTAGAGGTACTTTATCTTTAGCTTCGTTAAAATGGCTTGTCTTAGATGAAGCAGATGAAATGTTGCGAATGGGTTTTATCGATGATGTATCTTGGATTTTAGAGCAAATTACACAACCTCATCAAAAAGCATTATTGTCTGCAACGTTACCAGCTCCCATTCGACGTGTTGCTAAAAAATACTTAAATCAACCTCAAGAACTGACTGTCAATGCTAAAACATTAACAGCTGATTTAATTCGACAACGATATTGGGTGGGTGATCAGCAAAATAAACTGAATGCATTAAAGCGTTTATTAGAATCAGAAGTCTATAATGCCATTATTGTTTTTGTTCGTACTAAAAAAGAAACCTTTGATTTATCAGAACAATTGAGTCATGAAGGTTACGCTTGTTCTGCGTTAAATGGAGATGTACCGCAAAATAATCGCGAGCAATTAGTGAGACGATTTAAATCAGGTAGTATCAATATTTTGATTGCAACTGATGTGGCTGCCAGAGGATTAGATGTTGATCGTATTTCACATGTCATTAATTATGATTTACCATTTGATGTTGAAGCTTATACACACCGTATTGGTCGAACAGGCCGAGCTGGACGTCAAGGTGAAGCTATTTTGTTTATTACACCACGAGAAAAACGTTTTTTAAGAGAAATTGAATCCATTACGAAATGTACTTTAGAACCATTTACGTTACCTTCTGCGGATTGGCTTAGTAATCAACGTATTACTCAATTTAAAGAAAAAATTACAAACATTGTGGATAATAAAGATTTAAAGGATTGTGAAGCATTAGTGCAAGCCTATCATGCTGAGAAAAATATTAACTTATCAACAATTGCAGCAGCATTAGTGGAGTTAGTGCATAAAGATAAGCCATTATGGGTATCTGAATTACCGAAGCCTGTGCTTGATTTTACAAAGCAAAAATCAAAAAATAAACGTGCTATTTTTGATAATTCAAAAGAAAAAGTACAATTTCGTATTGAAGTTGGTGCCATGCATGGCGCTAAACCAAGTCAAATTGTAGGTGCTATTGCTAATGAAGGCGGAATTAATGGGCGAAATATTGGCGCAATTCAAATTAGAGAACATTATTCTTTTGTTGAATTACCTGATTTATCAAAACAAATTTTTGAAAAATTACGTCAAGTTCGTGTTTCTGGGCAATTATTAAAATTAGCACGTGTACATGGCTCGGCCTCGTTAGAGAATAAAAAGTATAAGAAAAAAAAACGTAGCGCATCAAGCTTTAAATAACAGACGATCTGTTAAATGCAATGACTGAGAGAGTATTCTCGTCATTGTATCCATTCGTATTTCAAAATCAATGCATTAACCCAGTTAGGCTTCTTTTGTTCTTGTTGTGCGTTTTCATGAGCTGTTGTCGGTACTCCCAGTAGAACTCTCATCTTCTTGTTTTTTTCAATAAAAAATGTGACACGCATGATTAGCATTTGATTGCTTTTTTTGGGCTATAGACAATATTGTGCTATTGCGTTTTACGCTTGCAAGAGCATTTGAAGTAATCGTTTTTTATGATCGTTTCATGAAAATTGATACAGAGTTATGGGAAAAACCAACTATATTTTTTTCTCATGTAATGCCATATAGGCATCATTTGAATTGAATATTGCGTGATACACCCATTTTATAAAGGATTTATGATAAAATGGGCTTCTTATTTTTTGAATAATATCAATCTGCCATGTATTCCATTTTTTTATAAAATCCGGATTTCATTTTCATCTTATGATAGTGCCATTATTTGGCGTCAGTGTATTATTTTATAATTGTTAATGTGGGTTTTTGTTTTTTTGTTTTTTGAATAGTATTTTGTTTTTCAGGAATAGTCTCATCTGATATATGAGTTGATTTATTGTGTATCGCTTGAAAATTTTGTAATAAAAATCCCTCTCCATTTTCAATAGCATAAATAGCAATTAATGATTCTAACGGTAATATAATATGTGATATTTTCCCTTGAAAACTAGTAAGAAATTGCATGCCTAATGTATTAATTTTTAAATTTTTAATGGCAGCATGTGATATATTTAATACTGTTTCGTTTGGATCTAGTTGTTCAGCTGGAATGACGACACCTGGATGATTACTTTTAAATACAATATGTGGGCTACAATTATTATCTTCAATCCAGTCATATAAAGCAGAAGTAATATAAGGTAGACTATTTGACATTGTCATGATTTTTATTTTCCTATCAATACATAGTAATAATTAAACAATACAATCAGTTTATGCTCGTAATGTTTTTTCTTGATCAGATAAACTTTTTTGAAAAGAAGGACGCTTAAATAAACGATTAGAATACTGTATTAAAGAGTCAGCAGCTTTTGGTATTTCAATTTTAACGAATGATAATCTCCATAGAATAGGCAATAAATAGCAATCTATTAAAGAGAAGAAGTCGTTTAAAAAAAATGCTTTTTGTTTAAATAGACTTGAAAATGAAATGAGTCTTTGACGTAAGAGTTCTCGATTTTCTTTTACACAAGCTTGTGTGTAATTTGATGGATTGAGTAAGATATCCAATGGTTTGCAAAAATCTTGATTGATTCGGTGTAAAATTAATCTATTTTTTGCCCGATCAGCAGGGTAAGGTGGTAGCAATGGTGGATGAGGAAATCGTTCATCAAGATATTCAGCTACGATCGATGATTGATAGAGAACAAGGTCATGTTCAATGAGTGTCGGTAAACTATGATAAGGATTAATGTCAGCTAATTCAGTATTCATTTCCTGAGCTGTAATATTTTTGATATTGGCAAAAATTTCCTTTTCAAACTGAATAATCCTTATTCTTTGAGAATAATGGCACAGCGGATCCGATAAGATAGTAATGGATGTTCGTGTATTGGTTAAACTCATGCGTTACTCCGAATAAAAACTTATTTTATAGTACTATTCAACGAATGATGGATAACATATGAGATTTTAGAGATAAATTTCATATCACATATTGACTCAAGTGAATCAATGATCTAAAAAGGCATCATGCTGAATGAATTAGTATAATGCTATTCAGATGTTTTATTTATACATCTAAGTTAGTGAATATCTTTCCAGTATTCTCGTTTTAATAAACAAGCCAAGATTAATAGCAGGCATAAAAAAAGTATAACATACACTCCAATTCTCTGGCGTTCTAATTTAATAGGTTCTGCGCTATAGGCCATAAAGTTAACTAAATCATAAATCATTTGATCAAACATGTCAGGCAGCATAATGCCTGGATATTTTGGATCAGGTTGTAAAGAACATGTGTTTTGATCTGCAGGATCTTGACATACTTTTATCATTCTACCTTTGATGGGTTCAAAAATATCAGGCATGCCTGCATTAGGGAAGACAAGATTGTTAGATTTCCAAGGGGTTACAGGGTCATAATAAAAGGTTCGAAGATAAGTGTATAACCAATCTGTGCCGCGCACTCTAGCTACTAATGTTAAATCTGGAGGGGCTGCTCCGAACCATTCTTTGCCCATTGCTGGCGTCATGCCATTAAACATAAAATCAGATATTTTATCCTCATTAAAGATTAAATGACTAATCATCAAGTCATCTGGTATGCCTAAATCTTTTGCAACCCGTTGATACCGTTGAAACCGCATGCTATGACAGCCAAAACAGTATTGCATAAAGTATTTAACACCTCTTTGTAGAGAGGCTTTATTTAAGAGATCGGGTGTCATTTTATCTAAAGGATACAGATCATCTGATGGCCAGGCTGTTGATATGTTTAAAATATTGAGAAGACAGGCAATTATGAATATTCTCATCATTACGTGACCCTTTTTGGTGGCAAGTTAGTTTTTTCATAACGAGTATAAAAAGGCATGAATAAAAAGAAAGCAAAATATAGTATTGTAAAGGCGCGTGAATACAGTGTATTGGATTCTGTTACAGCTTGTGTGCCAAGATAAGCTAAAGCAATAAATGATATTGCAAAAACAGTAATCGCTATCTTAGAGAAGACACCTTTATAGCGAATAGATCGTACGATGCTTCGATCGAGCCACGGCAATACAAATAAAAAACCTAAAGCAGACCCCATAATAATAATACCACCTAATTTATCAGGAACAGCTCGCAACATGGCATAAAAAGGTGAAAAATACCAAACAGGTGCAATATGCTCTGGTGTTTTTAAATTATCAGCTTGTTCAAAGTTTGCGTGTTCTAGAAAATAGCCGCCCATTTCTGGAAAAAAGAAAATGACTGCACAGAAAACAATTAAGAAAATCACAACACCGACTAAATCTTTAACAGTGTAATAAGGGTGAAAGGGTATTCCGTCCAACGGAATGCCTTTGTTATCTTTGTTATCTTTGATCTCAATGCCATCTGGATTATTTGACCCAACTTCATGTAATGCAATGATATGCAGAACGACTAAACCTAATAAAGCAATGGGTAAGGCGATAACATGTAATGCAAAAAATCGATTGAGTGTAATACCAGAAATGAGGTAGTCGCCACGAATCCATTCTTGTAAGGCTTCACCAATCCAAGGTATTGCGCCAAAGAGTGAAATAATGACTTGGGCGCCCCAGTATGACATTTGTCCCCAAGGCAATAAATAACCCATAAAACCTTCTGCCATAAGACATAGGTAGATAGCCATTCCAAAAAGCCAAACTAATTCGCGAGGTTTTTGGTATGATCCATATAAAATACCGCGAAACATATGTAAATATATCACAATAAAAAACGCAGATGCCCCTGTTGAATGTAAATATCGAATAAGCCATCCTAAATGGACATCTCGCATAATATATTCGACAGAAGCAAAAGCCTCTTCCGCTGAAGGCTGATAACTCATTGTTAACCAAAGTCCTGTTAATAATTGATTAACTAAGATAACTAATGAAAGCACGCCAAAAATATACCAAATATTGAAATTTTTTGGGGCATAATATTCGCTTAAGTGCTCTTTAAATAATTTAGATAGCGGAAATCGCTCATCAATCCAAAGTAATAATTTGCTGGCCATTAAGATAATCCTTCATTGGCTTGTCCAATGACAATAACATCATTGTTTTCAAAGTAATAAGGTGGCACGTCTAAGTTTGTTGGAGCAGGAACGCCTTTATATACACGACCTGCTAAATCAAACATAGAGCCATGACAAGGACAATGGTATCCACCTTGCCATTTAGAATCAAAAGGCATGGGTTTTATTTCTGGTAAATATTTTGGAGAACATCCTAAATGTGTGCAAATTCCTGTAATTACGAGTAAATCATCGTTTATGGAACGAAAAGTGTTTTTGCAATTATTAGGTTGCACTGATTTTTTTGATTCTGGATCCAGTATATTATATATATTTTTTTTTAGATTGCTCAGCATTTCAGGAGTTCGACGTAATAAAAAAATAGGACGTCCTCTCCATTCAACTATAATTTGTTGCCCGGCTTCTAATGTTTGGATATTCACTTTAACTGAAGCACCGGCAGCCTTTGCTTTTTCGCTAGGAGTCCATGATTTAATAAAGGGTATAGCTGCGCCAGCAAGACCCACTGCCCCTGCAATTGAAGTTGTTGCGATCAGGAATCGGCGGCGTTCCTGATTTACGCCGTCTTTCTCCATTAGATGTCTCCTGTAAAGGATTCTTTGTTCAATGTACGCATATTTTCTATTTCATTGTGTGATCATTAATATATTTTAATGACGATAGCATATTTATGCATCAATATACTTTATTTTTATGGATATATGGAATCCTTATAAAAATAAATAGACATCATTATAATCGTTACAAAAGCTTGTATATCATAACATTAAAAATACAAATGTAGAACAACTCCTTTTCTATAAAGTGTAAAATAGATATATGATAGGCTGCCTTGTTTTTGATTTTTAAATTTATTTTAATTAAGTTCGTTTTTTAAGTTTGCCTTCTCAAATGTGAAGTGCCACAGTAAGGCATTTTCTATAGCCAAAAAAAAGCAGACAAATGCTAATCATTCGTATCACTTCTTTTTATCAACAAAAAAAAAGGAGAATTACATGGCTTATCAATACTTGATTGTAGAAGAAAGATCTCAAATTTACATCTTATTGTCAAAGCATTATTCTATTCATGCTATAGGAAGCGCATTGAAAAGATCTCCTTCTACAATTTCAAGAGAGATTCTACGTAATACTAAAGGGAGATAATATGATTATCAACAAGCTCATCAATTAGCAAAAGAAAGGCGATTAATAGCAAGCAGAAAACCTTATAAAATGCTTCCTAGCCTTATGAAATATATTGATATTTTGATCAAAAAATGGAGTCCTGATCAAATTTCAGGGCGATTGAGATTAGGGCGTGTCCTCATTCTGAATTCACCTAAATAATA
>VSKW01012841.1_pt1 | contig 23078 bp, 22 predicted proteins | sample 4798611 | NCBI WGS metagenome assembly VSKW01 (sample SAMN12179536, study PRJNA552185) | sponge metagenome | biome: deep-sea hydrothermal plumes; feature: spots directly above weak diffusing fluid; material: sea water; isolation source: sponge from the Crane site of a hydrothermal vent ...
CACCCATAATTGATTAGGTTTATCTATTGTAAATTAACGATCCAATGTATTTGGAGTCACTGTTGATTGAAGTCCTGACTTAAAAGTCTTATGGTTTTTATATCCTCTTTTTGATCTTATTTTAGCTTGTTTCATCAATCTATGTACTTTTTTGATGCCTACCTTTTCTCTTGATTCTTTAAGATCATGATAGATTTTTCGATAGCCATATACGCATCCGCTAGCCAGCCAAAATTGTTGAATGAGTGTAATTAATCGATTATCTTTTTGCTCACGATCACTTTTTGGATTTTTTAACCAGGCATAAAAACCACTTCTATTCACCTCAAGTACATGGCACATTAAAAATATAGAGTATTTATGAGTGCGAGATTTTATGAATTCGTATCTTTCTTTGACTCGACGGCAAAGAAAGTCGCGGCTTTCTTTAAGATATTACGCTCTTCGGTCATACGGCGTAACTGAGCTTTAAGGTGTTTATTTTCTGTTTGCTGATAGTTTAACTCTTGATCTTTTGTCTCAGAGTTGCTGTATTTTTTTTCCAGTCATATAGACTTTTTGATGTGATCCCTCATCTGTTGGCAACATCAGTTAATTTATAACCTCGTTCTGTGATTTGCTTAACAGCTTCTAATTTAAATGCTTCTGTGTATCGTTTACTGCTCATATGGGCCTCTTTTACTAGGGTTAAATTATAACGAATTTATTTGTATAGTAAACAAGGATCACACCAATTACTTCGAAATTTGAAGCTATTTAATTTGTCTTGCTTTAAGACTCTTTTTTAGCGTATTTAAAAGCAATCGTATTGATGCGTTATCCAAATCAATAGGTTGATATAATATATGAATAGGTCGGCTTTGAAACAGCAATCAATAGTATAAACACGTATGATGTGAAGGGGGTGTTATCGTATTATATTGATTGCTTTTTTAGTGCCAGCTCTGGAATGAGCGATGTTTTTTCATTGATTTTTATGATCAATTGAGGACTCTAGCGATTTAAAATAGCGTGTGTTTTATAAGAGATATGCTGATCATTGCTCAGATTTGATCAGCATAGGTCAAAATGAATAGGTTAAAAAAAATACAAAAGGCATCACTTAGTAGATTTTAAAGTGATGCAATGCGTGATTTAAGCATTGATTTTTTTGTATTTTTTTCTTGAAGTTTCAGTGTCTTGATTTGTATCTTTTGATAGATGTCCTTCATAATCTGAATAATTACCTTCAAAAAATATAATATCACCTGTTTTTTCATAAGATAAAATATGAGTTGCAATGCGATCTAAGAACCAACGGTCATGTGAAATGACTAAAGCGCAACCTGGAAAAGAAAGTAAAGCATCTTCTAGAGCTCGCAATGTTTCAACATCTAAATCATTGGACGGTTCATCCAGTAGTAGCACATTGCCACCTTGTTTTAAGGTATTAGCAAGTTGTAGTCGGCCGCGCTCACCACCTGATAATTCTGACACTCTTTTTTGTTGATCACTACCTTTTAAATTAAATCGACCGATATAAGCTCGAGATGAAATTTGATAGTTATTAATTTTTAAAATATCTTGCCCATCAGAAATAGCTTCCCAGACAGTTTGTTGATTATCAATATTGTCTCTTAATTGCTCGTTATAGGCTATTTTAACAGTTTCACCTATTTCAATCTCTCCAGTGTCTGGTTTTTCTTCTCCAATAATCATTTTAAATAATGTGGATTTTCCGGCACCATTCCCTCCAATAATGCCAACAATAGCGCCTTTAGGGATAGAAAGGCTTAATTGATTGATGAGTATGCGATCATTATATTTTTTAGAAATTTTTTTTATTTCAATGACTTTATCGCCAAGTCTTGGTCCTGGTGGGATATAAATTTCATTTGTTTCATTGCGTTGTTGAAATTCTTGAGATTGCATTTCTTCAAAACGAGTCAATCGTGCTTTATTTTTAGACTGTCGGCCTTTTGGGTTATTTTTCACCCAGTCTAATTCACTTTTCATGGATTTAATGCGTGATTCGTTTTGTTTTTTTTCTTGTTTTAATCTGTTCTCTTTTTGCTCTAACCATAAAGTATAGTTGCCTTCATAAGGAAATCCATAACCTCGATCCAATTCTAAAATCCAACCTGCTGCATTATCTAAAAAATAACGATCATGTGTCACAGCAACAACGGTACCTGTATATTCTGTTAAGAAGCGTTCTAGCCAAGCTACGGAATCAGCATCTAAATGGTTAGTTGGTTCATCGAGTAATAACATATCTGGGTTAGAGAGTAAAAGTTGGCATAATGCAACGCGACGACGCTCACCTCCGGACAAATATTCAATTTTTGAATCCCAGTCAGGTAATCCAAGTGCATCAGCTGCGATTTGTAATTTTCGATTTAAATGATGCGCATCAGCTGTTGCAATTAAATTTTCTAAACGGGCTTGTTCTTTAGATAAAGCATCAAAATCCGCATCAGGTTTTGAGTAGTCTGCATAGACTTGTTCTAAGTTATCTTGTGCTTGCTTAATGTCTTGAACGGCTTCTTCTACAGTTTCTCGTACTGTTTTTGAAAGGTCTAATTCAGGTTCTTGTGCTAAATAACCTATTTTAATGCCAGCTTGTGATCTAGCTTCTCCTTCAATATTTTGATCTAGTCCAGCCATTATGCGGAGTAAAGTTGATTTTCCTGAGCCATTTAATCCTAAAACACCAATTTTAGCGCCAGGAAAAAATGATAATGAAATATCTTTTAAAATTTGCCGTTTAGGCGGAACCGTTTTGCTGACTCGATTCATCGTATAAACGTATTGTGACATAGCGCATTATAACCTGTATTTGTAAAAAATAGCATTTTGGATAAGCTGTTTACATGAAACTATATACAGCCCTTCATGATTTTGCAATATATTTTATGAGTAAAATACTGAAATATTTTGATTTTATTGATCATTCAGGGGGAAGAATGGATTCAAAAAAGTCAAATAGAGGATGATTTTTTGAATCGACTATTTTTGACGCTAATAGACATTCGATATCACTGTGTGGAGTATGGTATATTGACATTATTTATCACGCTTTCTGTTTTAGCAGATTGATGGGGGATTATCAACGATGTGGCCTTATGACATGATTGGATTATGCGTATTAGTCTGCATGATATTAAGCGGTATGTATTGTTTTTTTATACATAGAATGCATCATTGGCGTATTATTTATGAAAAACGGTTGAATGAAAAAAAGACACAACTACACATGTTGCGTGATGAGCTATTTCAAGAAAGTAAACGAAATATTAGTTTAACTGAACGTATTCATTATTTAAATGAACGCTTATTGACATTTAATCAATTACAAGCCATGAATGAGCAGCTTAAATTAGAGATATCACAATCACAAAGTGAATGTCATTTATTAACGCAACGTAACGAATATGATGCGGATATGTTAGAAAAAATGACAGCGCAATTTAAGCAACTATCTCATGATATTTATACTGAGAAAAATAAAGATTTTATGAATCAAACTCAAGCATCCTTAACGCATTTGTTGGTCCCATTTAGAGAACAAATAAACGCTTTTAAGCAACAAGTTGAAACAGCTTATCAGGAAGAAGGTAAAGAAAGACGAGCACTTCAAAATGAAATAAAACGCTTAGAAAATATGAGTTTTACCTTAAGCCAAGAAGCTTCTAATTTAACGAAAGCTTTGAAAGGAGATAATAAAATACAAGGTAATTGGGGTGAATTAGTTTTGCAGACGGTGTTAAACGAATCGGGTTTGCGAGAAGGGCATGAATATCTTGTACAGTCGGTTTACACGGCTTTAGATGGTGGAAGAGTTCAACCTGATATTATTGTCAACTTACCAGATGATAAGCAAATTATTATTGATTCTAAAGTATCTTTAGTCGATTACTTAAAGTATCAAGAAGCCTCTACTCAAAAAGAACAAGAAGAAGCGTTGCGAGCGCATATTCGATCTATTCAAACGCATGTCAAACAATTAAGCCAAAAACGCTATGACACGATCGAAGCAATTCAAACGATTGATTATGTTCTATTATTTATTCCAATTGAATCTGCATTTTATACAGCAATGGATGCTAAAGCGAATTTTTTTGAAGAAGCATTAAAGCAACATATTTTACTCGTTAGTCCCACTAATTTATTAGTTGTTTTAAAAACAATTCATCGTATTTGGCAATATGAAAAACAAAGTCAGAATACACAAAATATTTTGAATCAAGCAAAAGGTATTTATGATAAATTACGGGGTTTTACAGAAGATATGTTAATGATTGGTAAGCATATTGATAAATTACACCATAGTTATGATGCAGCTTTGAGTAAATTAAAAACTGGTAAAGGTAATTTAATGAAAAGAGCGAGTGATTTTGTTCATTTAGGGGTGCCAATCAATAAAGCGATTGATGAAGATTTAACGGTGGATGAATGATCATGATTGATCGATAGAGTGCTCAAGCATAAAGGTATGACTTGCTATATAGCTCCAAACAGGTTACAATTCTTCCAATTGAGAATAATTCTTATTTAGATTTAGATACTATGATTTCATTCCCCTGTTATTGAGAGAAGCATATGGCATCGATTGCTTTGAATAAATTATTAAAAAATGAAGTGGGTCGTGTCATTCACGTGAATGCGAATGACTTATTGCAACATCGTTTAGCTCCTTTAGGGGTTGTTCCTGGCTTGACGATCAAAATGATTCGAACAGCCCCTTTGGGTGATCCTGTTGAATATGAATTATTAGGGTGTCATTTGTGCTTGAGACAAGAAGACGCACAATTAATTGATGTTGAGTTATTAAGAGACTAATTATTTTGAATAGCAAGCCATCATCTATGGATGCCCCTCTAACCGTCTCACTTGTCGGTAACCCAAATTGCGGAAAAACAACCTTATTTAATTTATTAACGGGTCAAAACAGTCAAACAGGCAACTGGTCTGGTGTGACCGTCGCCTTAGAAAAAAAACCTTATATTGATCCACACTTGAATCTTCATGTCGTAGATTTGCCGGGTCTGTATTCGTTAAATACAACCACAGAATCTGCTGCATTGGATGAAATGCTGGTTCGTGAGTATATATTAAGTGATGTAAAATGTATTATTAATGTTATTGATGCAAGCGCTATAGCCCGCCATTTATACTTAACATCGCAATTAATTGATCGTCAAGTGCCTATGATTATGGTGCTCAATATGATAGATCTTGCTGAGGCTCAAGGCATAAAAATTGATATTGATGCATTAAGTCAAAGGCTTGGCATGCCGATTATTCCATTTTGTGGTACCAATAAACATCATATAGGTTTATCGTATATCCACAAAGCCCTGACAGATTATCAACATCAAACATTACCTTGCCCTAGGCCTTGTATTTATAGCTCAGATATAGAACAAGCAATTCATACCTGTCAACTCGCATTAGAAACAATGAAAACAGTCTCTTTGCCTGTCTCGAGATATATGACGATCCGTGCATTGGAAAGTCGTAAACCCCAATACCCTGAAGCCATCTCTAGTTCTCTTGTAGAGATGAAAAAAAAAATCGATCAAGCTAGTCATGAAACAATACCTTTTGCCTTAACGAGTATGCGATATCGTTGGGTTTGCAATATGATTGATAAAACAATTGTACAAGAAAAAAAAATAGCTAAAACCATGACACAACAGATTGATTCGATTGTCTTAAATACTTATTTAGGCTTACCTATTTTTTTTGCTGTAATGTATGCTTTATTTAGTATTGTCATGACAGTTGGTCAGTTATTTCAACCAGCAATAGAGCAATTAGTACAGGCTGTTTGTGTCAATGGCGTGAGCCATTGCTTATTACAGCTTCATATGCCATCAGCCGGCATAGCTATCTTTGCCTCCATTGGGCAAGGATTATCGATTGTCGTCAGTTTTGTACCATTAATCGCGATATTATTTTTTTGTTTAGCGGCTTTAGAGGCAAGTGGTTATATAGCCAGAGCTTCTTTTCTAGTTGATAAAATCATGAGAAAAATTGATTTGCCTGGCCAAGCTTTTGTGCCTTTTATTGTTGGCTTTGGTTGCAATGTGCCGGCTATTTTAGCAACACGGACATTACCGAATGAGCGAGATAGAAAATTATCTATTTTAATGAACCCTTTTATGTCCTGTAGCGCAAGACTACAAGTATTTTCATTATTAACAGCAGTCTTTTTTACGCAAGGAAGTCAAAATATTGTGTTTTTAATGTACTTAATAGGTATAGCGGCTGCTTTATTTACTGGGTTGATTATGAGGAAAACGCTCTTAACGCAAGTGTCAAATAATTTATTGCTTGAACTGCCAGCTTATCATTGCCCTACATGGTCTCTTTTATTTGACAAAATGTGCTATAAAGTAAAATATTTTTTGATCAGAACAGGTAAAACTATTGTCATTTTAGTCGCTATTATTCAAGGATTGAGTTATTTTTCATTTACACTGGATGAACAGCAGAAACCTGAATCTATATTAGTGTTTATTTCAAAAAAATTAACCCCTGCATTGGCGCCATTAGGCATTATCCCTGAAAATTGGCCAGCAACATTAGGTATTTTAACGGGTATCTTGGCAAAAGAAACCGTTGTTGCCGTCTTAAATTCAAGTTATGACAATTTATCAAAAGTGTCTGTAGAGCAGGACTTATCCAATGAATTACCGTTTAATCTATGGTTAGAAGTCAAAGCAGCACTGTTAACCATTCCAGAGCAATTGAATCTGAAAGTGATGTCTCGTGAATTATTGAATGAAAAGGATGCCAATGACACTTTATTGAGTTCTTCTGCTAAGCAGATGATGCAATCTTTATTTACCAGTCAAACAAGCGTTTTAGCGTATTTAATGTTTATTTTATTATATATTCCATGTGTCTCTACGATGGGAGCTATTCGTCGAGAAATTGGTTCAAAATGGATGTACTTTTCTATATTCTGGACGACTTTTTTGGCTTATATGGTCTCTGTTTGTTTTTATCAATTATCTCTATTTTGTGTACATCCGTTGACGAGTTCATGCTGGGTTTTTGGTTTATTATTTCTCATGGTACTCTGTATTATAGGCTTGCGTTACATCGCCTCTCGCATGGATGCACAAGATTACCGGCCTGTGATTATACAGGATTAATCGCCTATAAAAATATTCTTATAAAATATTTTTATAGGATATAACACCAAATTACAGCCTATTTAATTAACGGTATTGCTTTAAAATGGATGCCTAGGGCGTCTCATCAATCTTAAAATCATGTATAGGTTAATTTTTTTTGGCTATAGAAAATGCCTTACTGTTGCACTTCACACTTGAGAAGGCAAAATATAGACAAGCTATTATATTTCATAATGGAAAAGCATTTTATCAGCAGAAAGCCTTATATAAAACATTGAAAATAAAATGTTTTATATAAGGCTTTCTGCTTTTTGATGAGCATACCAATGGATTATCTCGTCAATATCTGCCAAAGAATACAGAGTTTATGGACATAGAAGATTGTGCGGTTTTAGCGATTCAAAAAGCACTCAATAATAGACCCAGAAAATTATTAAATTATCGAACACCTAACGACGTGATGCGAGGAATAGAAAAACCTTTAGGTATTGCACTTCATAGCTGAATGGGCTAGAGTTAAAAAAAATAATGCCATATGTTTTTATATGTTTATCGATTAAATCGATTATAAGCTGTTTTCCAATGGCAAAACTGAGAGGGAATATTCATTCCTATAATATAGAAGCTATGACATTTCAATTATTTTTCCATCGATGACATTGATTTTTTTTCATCATTATTTGTGTTTTCCCTAAAGAATATCAGTTAAAAAATCTCTAATCATAAGTCATTATTCTTTTTTTAAAAAAATAATGTCGTTTATTTTAAAATAAAAAGCAATCTATAAATGATTTTCAGATTGAAGACTCGCCTTAGTTAAAAACTGTAAATGAATTTGAAAGTTATTGTTAACCCACTTACGTGGGCAGACCTCAAATGAGATTACAAAACATGCGTGACAAGCCCTATTATTTCCTCATAATATTTGTTTTGACAGATAAATACTGTGTGATTAAATTGGCAAAAGAAGTTGATTCCATTTTTTTCATAATATGAGATCGGTGTGTTTCTACCGTTCGATGGCTTAAGTGATTATCAAAGGCGATTTTTTTATTTGGATGTCCTTCAATTAATGCTAATAAAATATGATATTCACGATTTGTTAACGTATTAATTTTTTTTAAAATACAGGCGTTATTTGTAAGCATATCTTGCTGCTTGATATTATGATTTAAAGCTTCTCTAATATAATGTATAATATCTTGATTTCTAAAAGGTTTTTGTATAAAATTCAAGGCGCCAGACTTTAAAGCTTGAACAGCCATTGGAATATCTCCATATGCGGACATAAAAATAATAGGTAAATGGCAATGTTGTTGCTTCAGTTTATTTTGTAATGTAAAGCCGCATAAATCAGGTAAACAGACATCAATTAATAAGCAGCCTTGCCAATGATGTTGATAATGATTTAAAAAATCTGTAGCATTATTAAATAATCGAGTAGATGTCCCGATTGAATCCAATAATTTTTTTAAAGAGTCCCGGGTAGCTCTATCATGATCAATAATAAAGACCGTGGATACAACAGACGCTTTTTGCATGGTCCATCCCTGAAAATTCATAGCCTTGTGACATCGTGCAGTCGACTATTACAAAATATTAATAATGATATAGTCTTATTGAAATCATAGTTGATGACATAGAGTGTCTGCAAAATTTAATTATTATATTATGAAGTTTTATATGATTTGTTTAATTCTCGATTGAGTATTTGAAATGATGCCATACGGCTAGGCGCAATATCACCATTTTTTACAGCGGCTATTAGAGCGCAACCAAGATCATGATGATGCGCACAATTACTAAATTGACAACGTTGCCAAAAAGCATTAAATTCTTTAAATCCTTGAAAAATATGTTCTTTTGTTAAATATGTTAAGCTGAGTTCACGTAATCCTGGCGAATCAACTAAATAACCGCCTTCATCTAAAGGCATTAGACGTGTTGTCGTTGTTGTATGACATCCTTGTTGAATATTGGATAAAGGGCCAATTCGAATAGACTGGTTTGGCAGTAAAGTAGAAATTAAAGATGATTTCCCTACACCTGACTGACCAATGAAGAAACTTGTTTGATGGCTTAAAGTGGCTTTAAGCGCCTCAAGATATTTTTCAGAGTGTGTTGATGTGTATAAGATAGGATAACCTATTTTTTCATATATTTTGAGTTCATGAGTCAAATGTAAATATTGTTTTTCTGATAATAAGTCAATTTTATTGACAAGAATACCTGCATTAATATTTGCTAATTGTGCTGCAATTAAATAACGATCAATGCCCAATAATGTAAAATTAGGGGTTGGAGCAATCACAATCCAGATGGTATTGATATTGGCTGCAATGACTTTTTTATTATGCCGATGATCACTTTTAGCTAATTCATTTTGACGAGCAAGCCTTTTTGTAACAAGGCCTTTATTATTATCAATTTTTTCAAATTCTACTATATCTCCAGCTACAATAGTCAATAATTTAAATCGTAAATGACAACGTATAGCGTTAGTTGTCTGTAAGTGAGGTTGTATCCATACTTGTTTGCCATGATGGGCTATCACTAGACCTCTTTCTGGTAAGACAGATGATGGTTTTTTTTTCGCTATATTTGATTGTTTTTTCAATATTTTTTGATATCTTTTAAAGTTTGGTGATTGGGACGAAGTCTATGCAATCGATCTATGTATTATGAATGAGTATAGCTGATTTATTGATTTAATAGGTAAAAAAATAATATTGAAGGGTGATCCATGCTGCTTGACTAAAGTATATCCTCAAGTTTAAAATCAATACCGCATGATTATTTTGAAAAATGCTAGATAATATTGTAATTTTTAATGAAAGGTCTACTCAAAAGCGAAGTGTAATCTGTGAAAATTTTGATATTTATCGCAGCATTTTATGAAATGTTCGATAGTATACGTCTATATTCATCAAAGCTGTTTTATTTGGCAAATATTGACGAGATAATCCATTGGTATGCTCATTTAAACTTCTTTCTAAAGAAGCATAAGGCTTAGAAAAATAACATTTTATTTTCAATGCTTTAGATAAGATTTCATGCTGAGAGAATGCTTTGTCATTATCAAAAATAATCGTTTGTCTATATTTAAGTGGTATCTTTCTTAAATGTTTGATAATACAGTCTTTTACTTCATTTTCTTGGCGACTCTCCACTTTTTGTAAAAAAACATATTGAGTTCGTCTGTCGACTAAGCGAACAATAGCGTCTTGATGATTTTTTTCTATCATAGTCTCTGCTACCCAGTCTTCAATACGAGATTTTTCATCGATAATCATAGATCTTTTGGTAATATCGATTCGATTAGCAATAAGCGCTCTACTCGATTTTTTTTCTTTTCTAGGGCGTGTCCTCAATCTGAAAATCATTTATAGATTGCTTTTTTTGGCTATATAAAAGGCTGTACTGCTGCACTGCACAATTAAGAAGGCACAATCAAAGCATCTTGTTGAAAATTTATTGGCTAGATTAAAATATTTTAGATGTATTTCTATTCGTTTTGATAAGCTAGCTAGACATTTTAAATGCGATGATTTATATTGCGCGTGCTATTATTTGGGTGAATTCAAAATGAGGACACGCCCTAGCTTGCCTATATTTTACCGATCAATTGCATCATGCCTATGATAGGCAGTACGCTCATTGATATCAGGTGAATGAAATAAAAATGAACTATGATCACAATGAAAATGATTTATGCTAATATGTTATTTTTAGATTTCGATAAGGAATAATGATGTCTGTTTCCATTAAGAAACAAATTGGTAGTACGTTGATTGTTATTGGTACTGAAATTGGTGCTGGTATTTTAGCTTTACCGATATTAACTGCTCAATTAGGTTTGTTTATGAGCATGATTGTGATGGTATTATCCTATTTTTTGATGGTATATACTTCTTTAATCATTGCGGATATTAATTTACGCATGCCTGATGGTGCCAGCTTTTCTCGTATGGCTAGGCAATATTTAGGGGCCCCTGGTGAAATCATTAGTTGGATTATTTTTATGTTGCTAATGTATTCTTTAGGCGTTGCTTATATTTCAGCAGCTTCTTCATCATTTAAACATATTTTACCTGATATTAATCAAAATATTATTGCCTGTTTTTTTGTCACTTTTTTTGGTTTTTTTGTGATGAAAGGCATTGGTATGGTCGATCAATTAAACCGTATTTTATCTTTTATTTTAATTATTACACTGGCTTGGATTAGTTTTATTTTTATGCCGTATATTGACATTAACCATTACTTTGATTCTAATCTTAGTTTAAAAATATTTGCTTTGAGTTGCCCTGTTATTTTGACTTCGTTTACTTCACATTTAACAATCCCAAGTATGAGGTTATACTTAAACTCAGATCCGAAAGTGATTCGTAGAGTCTTGATTATCGGTAGTACCGTGCCATTAATTTTATATATAGGTATTATTTTAGCGATATTAGGTTCTATTCCTTTATATGGTCCTGTGAGTTTTATGGATAGTATTTTTTCAAAAAAAGATATTTTAATGGTTAATATTGCTGATATTTTAACGTTATTAGAAGATCGTATGAATACAAAGTTGGTAACGGTTACGGTGAATACATTTTCTAGTTTAGCGATTATGACTTCTTATCTGGGTGTGTCAATGTCATTATATCATTATTTAATTGATGGATTAAAATTGAATCGTATTAAAAAGAACAGTCTGCGTTTGTTATTAGGTGCCTTGCTAACCTTTGCTATTCCTTTATTTATTGTTATTTTTTATCCAAACCTTTTTTTACGCGCATTAGCTTTTGTTGGGAGTTGTGTTGTCATTTTATTGATTATTTTACCTACTTTGATGACGTATCAATTAGATAAGCAAAAAACTGATTATTATTATAGTATTTCTAAAATAAAAAGCCTCAGAATACTCGCTATTCTTGCTGCCATTTGTATTATTATTGCAGAACAATCTATGGCTTGGTTATAAATGGATATGCAAACCCGGTTGATATTATGACGACATTTTATTGGTATGATTATGAAACATTTGGTAATCGACCTACAGTTGATTGGCCGGTACAATTTGCAGGGATTCGGACGGATTCTGAATTTAATGAGATTGATGAGCCTTTAGAATTGCTGTGTCGTTTTCCAGAAGATAAATTACCACAAATAGATGCTTGTTTGATTCATCATTTTACACCAAAACAAGTACAATCTGAGTTGATTGAACCTGAATTTATTCATAAAATTAATCAACAATTTAGTCGGCCAGATACGTGTGTTGTTGGGTATAATAATTTTAATTTTGATGATGAAGTGACGCGTTTTAGTTTATATCGAAATTTTTTAGATCCTTATGCTAGGGAATGGCAAAATAGAAACAGTCGGTGGGATTTAATTGACGTTGTTCGATTGTGTTATGCTCTGAGACCGGAAGGATTGAATTGGCCGCTCTCGGAAACTCAAACTGTTAGTTTTAAGTTGGAAAATTTAACACGATTGAATAATCTACCGCACGATTCTGCGCATAATGCGGTATCTGATGTGCGCGCCACTATTGCATTAGCTAAGCTAATTCAAAGTCAGAATCCTGAGTTAATGCGGTATGTTTTGAATTGTAAAGATAAAAAATCAGCTGAAAAATTACTAGATTTGAAAGATAAAAAACCAGTCATTTATATTTCATCATACATCTCAGCTAAAAAATATTGTTTATCAGTCATTATGCCCATTATGTATCATCCTGTTTTTTCAAATCAAATCATTGTTTGTGATTTATCAGTTAATCCGTGTTCTTGGTTAAACTATTCATTGAAAGAACTCAAAGAATCTTGGTTTGAAAAATCAGATATTTTAGAGCAAAAAGGATTAAAACGACTGCCTTTATCGTCTGTTCGCTTGAATCGTTGCCCTGTTTTGGTCAGCTGGAAAGTATTGCGACCACAGGATATGCAACGCCTTGAGATTGATCAAAAAGTTTTAGAACAGCATTATACTCATATTATCAATCATCATGATGAAATATCGAGTAAGTTAAGTCAATTATTTCAAGTAGACAAAATGCCTGAAAAAAAAGATCCAGATCAAATGTTGTATGATGGTTTTTTCTCTAAAAAAGATCAACAGTTGATAGGGCAGGTTTCAAAGTTGAAACCTGAACAATTGACACATTATACTTGTTTATTTAGTGATAATCGATTGGCGCCTTTATTTTTTTTATATCATGCTAGAAATTGGCCTGATACTTTATCTGAAACTGACCGATTAAACTGGAATCAATATTGTTATCATAAGCTATGTGTTACTGAGCATCAAAAAAAAACATCTCCTTTAGAAAAATTTAAGCAAGACATACTCGATCGAATGAAAAAAAATGATAATATTCAGCAACAAACCACATTAACTCAATTGCTTTGTTATATTGAACGTAAAATAGAGACCTTGACAAGCAAGGTAGAGTAAAAATTATCACCACGCTTCATTGTCAAAACTTGTATACTGAATTGGATGTATACAAAATTTACCTTGTTATGATTGATCTTATCCATTATTTTATATTTGAAAAATAAAGAAAATTTAATAAAGTCATAAAAAAGTTGATTTTTTATTGTTTTTGAATTAAAAAAATATGAGAACATGTAAATTCATTAATCTGTATTAAATAATGAAATATTAGTCTCAAATGTCGGCTGATCATTAAGTAGTACGCGGCGGGAGTTGGGTCTTAACGTGTAACATAGAAAAGGAATGGAGGAAATTGATATGGCACGGAAAATGCCTAAAAAAGCACGTTTGGGGTTTGATGGGGTTGATGTTGATTTTCTGGGTAGTAGAGATGAAGTTCCTGAAGAACGTACCGTAGAATCAAGACGTCGATTACGAGAAATGCTCAATGCTCAAATACAAGAATTTATTGATAATGGTGGAGAAATTAAAACATTGAAAGAACATACACCTGCTGAGTTAGAGCAAAAATTGACTAAAAATACCTATAATGGGAAGCCATTGTAGCGTTATTTTTAAAATTATAAAGAGGATTTTAAGCGAAAAATGCCTCAATTTAGTTTAATAAAACGTCAATCCAGATCTATATAAGATGTATTCTCAGCTTGCTGTAGCAGTAATAAAACGCTGAATTAGTCTGGAGATGGCGCGAGGTTTCTCTACATGCAACTCATGACCTGTGCCAGGCACTTTATTTAACAGAGCTGTTGGAAATAATTTTAAGGTTTGTGGGCGATAGGCTTCTTGTATATAACAAGAATTCTCCCCTTTAATGAATAGCGTAGGCTTTGTGAAAGGTGTCTCGCCTGCTGGAATGCCTAAAATATTTCTGTGGTTTGCCATAATGCTCTGAATATTAATGTGTAGAATCCATTCATTTTGATTATTTTTTTTTAAATTCCTTAACAAAAATCCTCGCATTGATGATTGAGGCACATATTGCTTTAATAATTGATTAGCTTCTTCTTTTGTGTATATTGTAGCTTGAGAGATCGCGTGCAAGCCATTTAAGATATGACGATGTGAAGGATGATGAGGATCCTGTTGATAGTCCACAGGTGCAATATCTAAAGCAGTTAAAGTATTGACATAGGCTGGATAGCATAGCGCCATGCTCATAGCGACTTTGCCTCCCATCGAATGACCAACAAAATGTGCTTGTGAGATTTGATGATATTGCATATACTTTAAAATATCTTCTGCCATATCGCGATAAGAAAAAGCTTGAGCATGAAAAGATTGTCCATGATTTCTTAAGTCGAGCAAATGAATGCAGGAAAAATGAGATAAATATTGGCTTAAATAGCCTAAATTCTGATGAGATGCGAATAAGCCGTGCAATAGAATGAGTGGAAACCCAGTACCTTTTATTTGGCTGTGTAATATGTGATTTATAGATTGTGAGTCATTTGAAGTCATGGCTATGCTCAAGTTTTGATTCTGTTATTTATGCTGTGAAAAATGGTTTCATTTCATCAGTAATATATTGTAAACACGAAGAAAATTGTTCTAAAGAAGTTTGAAATAATGCAACGGTTAATTTGTCAGCATGAATGCGCTGATGCAACATATATTGTTTTTGGTCGCTAATACTTAAACAAGCCCGCTTATCCCGTATAAATTGAAGGCTTTTAGTTAATAAATGTTGATTTAAAGAATCTGTATTTTTTAGACCAGATAAATGGCCAAGCTGACTTTCTATAAATACAAATTTATCTCTTTGATAGCAAGCAATTTGATAATCATCTAAATAAAATATAAAATGTCCTGGGTTTTCTTCAAAAGGCGTAACACCTTGTCTTTGCGAAGTCATGTTGACTAATTCTGTAAATTCCATGCGTCGTGCTCCAGTATTTCAGTATATAGTATTGACTGATCTGTAATATATTGCAGATTTTGACTATGAATATACGTTATCTTCGTTAGATCATGTGTATCATTAATGCAAGCGCTTTCATCATATTATCAGTTTCTTTATCATAAAAATATAGGCTTGCATTTTTGAGTTGATTATTTTGACTATAATATGAGACCTTTGCAATAAGATAACAAAGACTCCTGATATGATCTTTTTTATTAAAATAGTTTAAAAAATGAAGTAATTTATGTGTTTTTTAAATAAAAAAATACATAAATTACTTCATTGAACTGCTTATTGCAAAGGTCTCAATATGATTTATTGTGAGATAAATGCTGCATAAGAGGATTGATTTTATGATCATTAGCTTACTTATATTCTGAAGTTGGCAACCTGAATAGCCTGATTATTTAGGTTTCTGCTTGATTTAAATGAGAAGATTACTATTTATTTTTAATATTTTTCGATAGAATGGCAAGAAGGCCCAGATTTGAATCCATTTTAATCACTATGCAAGTATCCTAATATTTTTTTTAGGAGAATCATATTTGGATCCTGCTGCTATTTTTTGAATTAGGTGATGAGTTATGTCGGATATTTTGTTGCAAGCCCAATCAGAATTACTAATGCCTACTGGATTAGAAGAGAGGCAATTAAGTCAGTTGTTTGATAACATGCTGCATAAAAGTGGTATTGAAAGTGCTGAATTATATTTTCAAAATCATCAAGCAGAAAGTTGGATTTTAGATGAAGGTATTGTAAAAAATAGTAATTTTTTAACTGATAAAGGTGTTGGAATTCGATCAATAAATCAAGATAAAACCGGCTTTTCTTATACAAACGATTTAACTTTTCAAGCGATTGAGCAAGCAGCTAAGGCATCAAAAAACATTTCATTTAGTACTAAAAATATCGGAAAAAAACAAGATTTTAAAAGGGTATTTGGACATTCATTATATCATCCTAATAATCCATTAAGCTCTTTATCTCCAGGTGAAAAAGTTGCATTTTTAAGAAAAATTGATGAATATACGAGAGCACAAGATACCAGAGTTCAACGGGTTAAGATTAGCTTGTCGTGCCAGCATGATACGATTTTAATTTATGATAGCGACGGCACCATAGCAGCTGATCGGCGACCTTTAATCTGTTTAAATATTAGTCTTATTTTGAGCGATAAAGGACGAGTTGAGCAAGGATTTTATGGTGGTGGTGCACGTTGTGATTATGATTATTTTATGCATGATAATCTATGGGAAAATTATGCAAAAGAAGCCGTTCGAATAGCGCAAGTCAATTTTGAATCCATTGCAGCGCCAGCGGGGTTGATGCCAGTTGTCTTAGGTGCAGGATGGAATGGTGTCTTATTACATGAAGCAGTAGGGCATGGATTGGAAGGTGATTTCAATCGAAAAGGGACTTCAGCTTATGCAGGTCGTCTTCAAGAAACTGTTGCCAGTTCATTATGTACCATTGTGGATGATGGTACGATAGAGAATCGACGAGGTTCGTTGAATGTTGATGATGAAGGCATTCCAGCTAAGAAAAATATTTTGATTGAAAAAGGCGTTTTAAAACAATATATGCAAGATAAAATGAATGCTCGATTAATGGGCGTGGCACCAACAGGTAATGGTAGAAGGCAATCTTATGCACATATTCCTATGCCAAGAATGACCAATACGTATATGTTGCCAGGACAAGATGTGCCTGACGATATTATTTCATCAGTGAGTAAGGGTATTTATATTGTCAATATGGGTGGGGGGCAAGTAGATATTACGTCAGGCCAATTTGTTTTTGCTGCTAGTGAAGCGTATTTAATTGAAAAAGGAAAAGTAACACAACCTATTAAAGGGGCTACTTTAATTGGTAATGGTCCGGATATTATGAATAAAGTATCAATGGTTGGGCATGACTTAGCATTAGATCCAGGGATTGGTGTTTGTGGTAAAGCAGGCCAAACAGTACCAGTAGGAGTAGGACAGCCTACCTTAAAAATTGATGAAATGACAGTAGGTGGGACAAACACATAATTTATCTCAGTCTGTTTTTTTTTCGAAGAAGAAGTAGCTGAATTAGAACAGCATTGTATATGAAATTTTGATACACTACAAAAGCGATTGCGTATGTTATGGCGTAGGTCAAACCCTTTCATAGTACCAATCATGCAGAATATATGATACAAGGCATTTCATGAAAAAAAACAGTTATGATGAAAATGATATTTTAATTTGTACTCAAGGTGAGCTTTTTGGGCAAAATAAACCCAGATTGCCTGCTCCACCAATGTTGATGATTGATCGTGTTACTGAAATTAATCATCAAGGTGGACAGTACAAAAAAGGAGAATTAATTGCACAGTTAGATTTAAATCCAGATATGTGGTTTTTTGCATGCCATTTTATTCATGATCATGTGATGCCTGGTTGTTTAGGTGTCGATGCTTTATGGCAGTTAGTTGGTTTTTACTTAGCTTGGTCAGGTTATTCAGGAAAAGGTCGCGCATTAGGTAGTGGCGCTATTCGCTTTTCTGGTCAGATTTTACCTTCTAATAAAAGAGTTCAGTATAGAATTGAAATAAAAAGGATTATTTCTAGAAAATTAATCATGGCCACTGCAGATGGTTCTGTATCAGTTGATGGTGAAATTGTTTATACCGCTTCTGATTTAAGAGTGGGTTTGTTTGAGCAAAAAATTTTAGATACTTAATGTCAATTAAGAATAGATTAAGATCAACAAAATGGAAAAGTCATTATGAAACGAGTTGTTGTGACTGGAATGGGCATTCTTTCTTGCCTAGGCAATGATTTTGAAACGATTTCTCATGCATTAAAAACAGGGAAATCAGGTATTACTTTTCAAAAAAGTTATCAAGAATATGGGTTGAGAAGTCAAGTTGCTGGGCTAGTGAATATTGATTTAGCGGAACAAATTGATCGTAAAATATTACGTTTTATGAGTAATGCTTCTGCTTATACTTACATTGCTATGCGTGATGCTATTGAACATTCAAAATTACCGCCTGAGCTCGTTTCTCATGAAATGACAGGCCTCGTCGTAGGTTCTGGCGGAGCCTCAGCTGGTAATATTTTAGAAGCTGGGGATCTTTTGCGTGAATTTAATATTAAGCGTGTCGGCCCTTATCGCGTAACGAGAACTATGGGTAGTGCAATCTCCGCTTGTTTAGCTTCACCCTTTAAAATTAAAGGTATTAATTATTCTATTACCTCAGCTTGTGCTACCAGTGCTCATTGTATTGGTCATGCTATGGAACAAATCCAATTAGGCAAGCAAAATATTATGTTTGCAGGTGGAGGTGATGATGAGCATTGGTTACAATCTGCGTTATTTGATGCGATGGGTGCGTTGTCGTCTAAATACAATGATACACCCGAAATGGCTTCACGTCCATATGATAGAGATCGAGATGGGTTTGCGATCAGCTCGGGTGGCGGCATTTTAGTTTTAGAATCATTAGAGCATGCAAAAGCGCGTGGTGCAACAATTTATGGTGAACTTGTCGGTTATGCAGCAACATCCGATGGTCATGATATGGTAGCCCCTTCTGGAGAAGGCGCTATTCGTTGTATGAAGAGGGCGACTGCTAATTTATCTGGCAGTATTGATTATATTAATACGCATGGCACCAGTACCCCAGTAGGAGATAAAGTAGAATTAGCAAGCATTAAAACCGTATTTGGTGATCATACCCCTTTAATATCATCTACAAAATCATTATCTGGCCATGCGTTAGGTGGAGCCGGTGTACATGAAGCCATTTATTGTTTATTAATGATGCAGCAAAAATTTGTGAGTGCTTCATTTAATATTCAAACATTATCCGAAGACGCTGCTGATATGCCGATTGTCTTGGAAACATGTTACCCTAAGAAATTAGACCGTATTTTATCTAATAGTTTTGGATTTGGTGGAACGAATGCTTGTTTAGTGTTTCAGCGCTTTGAAGATGAATAGCCTACATTGATCACAATGAGTATGATGCTGTGTTAAAAGTGGTATTAAATACAGCTGTTTTTGGTAATAAAATTATTTTTCAGTCCATGTTAAGATATGCAGGAAAAAATGCGTATGAAAACTGATAGTCAAAAAATGACGCATGTTAAAATTTCTGTTTTAGGAGGAGGCAGTTTTGGGACTGTGATTGCAAATTTATGCGCAATGAATGGATATGAAGTGACTTTATGGGTTCGATCAGCACGTCAAGCGAATGAAATCAATACAACTAATATCAATTCTCGTTACCTGCCAAATTTTAAACTGTCAAAACGAATAACCGTGTCTACCGATTTAATTCAAACTGCACAAAAATCAGATGTTATTTTTATTGCCATTCCTAGCGTCGCATTTAGAGAGACTATTCAGTTATTCTCAGGTCTTATTACTGAAAAAACAGTGATTAGCTTAACAAAAGGGATTGAATCTGGCTCATTCTATATGATGACAGAGATTTTACAAGATATTTTGCCTGGTAATTTTATTGGCGCATTAAGTGGCCCTAATTTAGCGAAAGAGTTAATGAATAAATCATTAACTGCCTCTGTTATTGCCAGCAAAAATCCTGCTGTTTGCCAATTAGTGCAAACGATTTTGCAGTCTGCTTATTTTAGAATTTATGCTAGTACTGACCTTTATGGTATTCAATTAGGTGGCGCATTAAAAAATATTTATGCAATAGCCTCAGGATTAGCTTCTACAATGGACACAGGTCAAAATACGCAAAGTATGCTTATTACACGTGCTTTGGCAGAGATGAGTCGACTTGCAGTCAAGCTTGGTGCTAATCCCATTACTTTTTTAGGATTAGCAGGTGTTGGTGATTTAATTGTAACCTGTACTTCTCCTTTGAGTCGTAATTTTCAAGTTGGACAAGCTTTTGGCCAAGGTAAATTATTGCCTGAGATTGACCAATTATTAGGTCAAGTAGCAGAAGGTGTCAATACGTTAAAATTAGTCAAAAAGAAAGCAGATGAAATTTGTATTGAAATGCCTATTATGTCTGGTTTATATGCTGCGTTTTTTGAAGGTAAATCGGTGATTAAAATGCTGTATCATGAAATGATTCATCATGAAAAGTATGACCTAGAATTTACTTTTGAATAAAATATTTTCTGATGTCTCTCGTCGTTTAAAATCCTTGAATATCAGGAGAGAAATCATATTATATCCTGATATAAACTTGATATTATTAAGCTTATTATTAACCAAATCAAAGAGAATTAAGCATGATTTGCTGATCCTCTTTGATTGATTCTTATGACTGTTACAAGGAGTCTTGTGTTGTCTTATCAATATATTCAAATACCTGAAAAGGGATCACCTATTACAGTGAATGCTGATTTTTCATTAAATGTGCCTCATCATCCTATTATTCCATTTATTGAAGGCGATGGTATTGGTGTTGATGTCACGCCTCCAATGAAATATGTTTTAGATCAAGCTGTTCAAAAAGCATATCAAGGCCAAAGATCCATCCAATGGATGGAAATATTTGCTGGTGAAAAAGCAACGCAAGTATACGGAGCCTCTGAATGGCTGCCTCAAGAAACATTGGATGCTATGAAAACCTATAAAGTTGGGATAAAAGGCCCTTTAACAACACCTGTTGGAGGAGGTATTCGCTCTTTAAATGTCGCTTTGCGGCAAGATATGGACTTATATGCTTGCGTTCGCCCCGTTCGTTGGTTTTCAGGGGTACCTAGTCCTGTAAAATTTCCAGAACGAACGAATATGATTATTTTTAGAGAAAACTCAGAAGATATTTATGCTGGCATTGAGTGGGAAGCGAATACAAAAGAAGTTCAGCAAGTGATTGATTTTTTAAAAAATACAATGAATGTAAAGCAAATTAGATTTGATGAACACTGTGGTATTGGTATAAAACCTGTATCAAAAGAAGGATGTGCGCGATTAGTGCGTCGAGCGATACAAGCGGCTATTGATCAAGATAAAAAAGTGATTACCTTTGTACACAAAGGTAATATTATGAAATTCACTGAAGGTTTATTTCGAGATGTCGCGTATCAAGTAGCAAAAGAGGAATTCAATGCAACATTGATTGATGGGGGACCTTGGTGTGAATTGATTAACCCTCAAACAGGTAGCAAGATTTTGATTAATGATGCTATTGCTGATGCATTTTTACAGCAAATTTTATTAAGGCCTCAAGATTATAGTGTCGTTGTGACATTAAATTTAAATGGAGATTATCTATCAGATGCGCTTGCAGCTCAAGTTGGCGGTATTGGTATTGCGCCAGGATTAAATATGAATGATGAAATTGCATTATTTGAAGCAACGCATGGTACAGCGCCAGGTTATGCAGGTAAAAATAAAGTGAATCCAGGCTCATTAATTTTATCAGGTGAGATGATGTTGCGACATTTAGGTTGGATAGAAGCGGCTGATTTAATTATTGAAGGGATGTCAGTCGCTATTCAGAATAAAACAGTGACATATGACTTTGAACGTATGATGGAATCGGCAACTTTAGTGTCTACTTCTGAATTTGGAGAAGAAGTTGTCAAGAATATGCCATAATAACAGGTTAATAATCTGTGCTATTGATTGAATAAGCTTGTATTGTCAATCTATGAAATATTGACGATGCCTGATATCCCGTGCTGGCAAGATTAGCTCAAGATAAATGAATATATTGATGCATTATTTTAGATTCATTGAATGCTTGAGCTGTTATCATTGACTGACTTTTTCCAACAGGCTATCTCTCAGCTAGTGTTAGCCTCTTTTTATCAATGAGTTGTTTTTTTGATAGCAGCAAATTGACGAATGGTTGTATATTTTGAGAACCTTGCTAGGTCCTCAAAATATAGTATCGGTTTTCATTGTGACAAGCAGCATTGGGAATTGATATATTAGGCGATATGCATGCTGTATGCTTGCGAATGAAGTGAGAAATAGAGAGCGTTTGATCTATTTCATCAGCCTTTCGTTTAAATTGTCCTATCAAAATTCAATGATTTTAAATATTAAGGTTCTGATAATTCTGTTTTTTTAGCATCAACTGCTTGTTTCTCAGTTTTTTCATTTTGTGTGTATTCGTTATTTTGCACAGAATCCACCTCTGATTCAGTCAGCGGTGTAATATTAACAGCATGCAACCCTTTCGGTCCTTGTAAAATATCAAAATTAACGAGTTGCCCCGTTTTTAGTGTTTTATAGCCTTCCATATTAATTGAGGAATAATGTACAAAAAGGTCTTCAGTTTCACCTTCTTCATAAGGTAAAATGAATCCATAGCCTTTTGCATTATTAAACCATTTTATTTTTCCGATAGGCATTTATAATCCCTCTAAACTACTTGAACAGTGCAATAGTGAGTGACTGGTGTACGCACGCATACATCTCTATTTTAGTTTGTATAAATAGACTATTAGTTGTCAACTGATTTTTTATACTGCACTTGTAATATAAAAAATAAATTTATTTTAACTCATTCTATCTCGATAATATCTTATTTTTAAAAAGAAGGTCAATCTAAAAAACATCTTTTCTTAATATCGATGAAAGAATGCTGGATTTATGATGTCATTTTTTAAAAAAATATAGCTTCCAATATA
>VSKW01019615.1_pt1 | contig 23059 bp, 30 predicted proteins | sample 4798611 | NCBI WGS metagenome assembly VSKW01 (sample SAMN12179536, study PRJNA552185) | sponge metagenome | biome: deep-sea hydrothermal plumes; feature: spots directly above weak diffusing fluid; material: sea water; isolation source: sponge from the Crane site of a hydrothermal vent ...
ACACACTACACACACTACACACACTACACACACACTACACACACTACACACACTACACACACTACACACACTACACACACACTACACACACTACACACACTACACACACTACACACACTACACACACTACACACACTACACACACACTACACACACTACACACACACTACACACACTACACACACACTACACACACTACACACACACTACACTACACACACCTACCCCACCCCCCCCCCACCCCTCTCTACACACACTACACACACCCCTACCCCCCCCTTAATTATTTTTTTAAATCTTATCCTGACCACCTCCTATCGTAGAGAGGGGGTGGTCAGGATGAGATAATTGCCCAAAGGCAATAAAATAAGGGGGTAGGGGCTTAAACTCACATAACCCATTATTGGAGTAATTATGAGAGCTGGAGGGTTATATTTTTATAAGAATTTAAGCTTCTGGAAAGAGTTTAACTGGATTAGTCATGGCACCAGCACCGGTTTTTCATCTTAGCTGCTGGCGCCTAGCTCATCTCTCTTTTATTATTCTTAGAATATTGCAATCGGGATCTGACTGAACGGTTATCTCTTTTATGACAGTTAAGCCATTACGTGAAAGAGCAGCATATCTTATATAAGCAGTGAAATCAACATAAGCTTCATTTTTAATTAGCCTATAGCTACTAGGATCTAGCATGCCCTTCTTAATCATTTTCTCCAAGTTGCGATGCTTACCATCCCCTCCTGCAAGACACTTCTTATATCTCTCTAGAGGAGTCAGCTCCTCTTTGCTATCATATTCTGAATCATTTTTAGACAGAATAGCAGCCACCATTATAAAAACAACTACCCAAAAAACCGCCCACCCGAGACGCTTATTTATTATTTTCATTTCTTTCAGATTCACAGAAACTGAAGTTACTCAGTAAAATACCATGATGATCCAAGTCAGGATATTCTTTGCGAGCTGCCGCTCTAGCTTTCTTTCTATCCTTATACTCTCCTAATTTTTTTTTCTTACCTATTTTTTTATAAGATGGGCAGTGCTCAATACAGTCATTACTATGTATCAAATGCTTGCCATCTTCATTAGCTTTAAGATCTATGTAGTAGTTCATTGATAACATTATATCACCCTATTGATTTAGATATTTCTGTTTGTCCGCCTTGCCGCCTTCCACATCACCTATCTTTTCTTTTGAGTAGCCTCGGACAAAATAAAGTTCCCTATCATCTGGATTAATTTCTATTGCTTTATCATAATATTTAATAGCACCATAAGGATCTCCTGTCACTGCTTTAATACGGCCAAGCCAAAAGTACGGTTCCACATAAGAAGGATCAAGCTGCCGGGCTTGCTCAAAAATACTGAAAGCCAATATATAATCCTCTGAGAAAAAAGCTATTATTCCATCAGCAACTTTATTAAGAGCTTCAACGTTTGTGTAACTCTTAGCAGATAAATCTGCACCAGACAGTTGTTCATTTTTTGTATAGCTAGCAGAAGACAAATCAGTAGCAGACAGGTCTTTCTCCTCTTCTATGGATGCAGGATTATCAATTCCTATTCCTCCATCTCTTTCCCAAATACTCAAAGTATATTTTGCCTCAATATTACCTTGCTCCGCCGCCTTCCTTAACCACCACTCGGCTTTATTATCATCTTGCGCAACTGCTTCACCCAATTTATACATTGCCCCTAAGATAGCTTGTGAAGAAGCATCACCTCCATCAGCTGCATTATGAAACCACTGAAAGGCCTCAATAGGATCTTTTGAAACTCCTATGCCCTGAACATACATCTTACCCAAAAGATAGTTTGCCTCAACATGGCCACCTTCACCCGCCTCACGGAATAAAAAAATTGCTGTTTCATAATCCTTATCTTGATAAGCTCCTAGCCCAATACGGAACAAATTTGAAACATCCCTACTGATAGCAGGACCGCTAGAATCAACTTTTTTATTTGCCTCTGTTACCTTAGGAGTAGCATCTACAATTTCCTCTGGATAAAGAGAAGCATAAGAAAAAACCACTATAAGGAAAAGAATGGCAATTGCACTCCACACCTGTTTTGCTGTATTCATAATTACTATTATGCCATAATCCCGTGGAGCCAAGCCAGCCCGCCCCTGCTCCGCCCGCCCCAAAATCGGCGGCGGAAAATTATTAACTTTGATTAGCTAATAATCATATACTAATAGTGAGTAGCAGGGGCTGGTCGGGGGCTTGGGGGCAGAGCCCCCATAAAGAAAAGAATATTATAATTTTTTAGGTCTTGCGTTTTTAATTTTTAAGTTTTTAAATTTTAAGCAGATTGAAACCCTTATAGTCTTTAGGTTTAAAAGAGATACATGTGACAAATTTACACTGATATGTGGCAGAATTGCATTGATATGTGGCAGAATTACACTGATATGTGGCAGAATTACACCAACCAAATCTCTTTAAGCAATTTGAAACCCTTATAGATACTGGGTCTAAACGGATTACATGTGGCAAATTTACAGCGATATGTGGCAAAACTGCATTGATATGTGGCAAAATCATGCCCATATTATGAGAGCGATTCTTTTTAAGAAATTGCTTAAGGAATTTGAAACCCTTATAGATACTGAGAATAAACGGATTACATGTGGCAAATTTACACTGATATGTGGCAAATTTACACCAAGAAATAAGATCCATTAGCTCCAGAGACATGAAAATTTTGCTTAAAGCATTGCTTAAGCAATTTGAAACCCTTATAGATACTGGGTTTAAACGGATTATATGTGGCAAATTTACAGCGATATGTGGCAGAATTGCATTGATATGTGTCAAATTTACACTGGTATGTGGCAGAATCCCACTCATATTATGAGAGCAATTCTTTGTAAGAAGTTGCTTAAGCAATTTGAAACCTTTATAACCACTGGGTTTAAACGGATCATATGTGGCAAATCTGCAGTGATATGTGGCATAACATAGTCCCCTCCTCTTATAATGAGTTTGGGAGATTAATTACCAAGTGCTAGGTTCAGCTGCGCCTTACTTTTGCGATGGGTAACAAACTCAATAGAATCAACAATCTTACCATTCCGCTTGACAAGTTCATAAGACGCTAGAATATCAGTATGCCTATTTATTTCATCAATAGCCGGCTTAAGTACCCTACGGTTAATCTGAGAAAATAAAGCACTATCTTCTTGCTGGAGAATACCATAGATATCTTCTCGTGAGATAGTTACAGCTTCCGCTGGCCCTCTGTAAGCAGTAAGACGGTTATAAAGATGAATTGCCCCCCTCTTCTTGAGCTTATAAGTATTCTTAATATGTTTGTAGGTAAAACCTTTATTGGATTTTGCCCGCCAAGAGATAAGCAGATCAATTAAAGAAGCAGAAAACTCATAGTTTACATTCCAGGTCTTAGTATCTATTTTGAAGCCAGCAAGCCAGGAGGTCTGCCCATAAGCGGTTACATTACCTTTCTTATCTTTAATAGAATAACTAATCGGTTTATCACGTAAGCCAACTAGCACTTTCGCCATCTCTTCTTTATTGCGCACCTGGTGCGGTAAAAGCTGCGTCATGGTCTTGTAAGGAATTGCATACAATATCCCGGGACGGATGTTTAGGTTAAGCTTGTCGGTTATCTCAACAGGGTTCTCCATATGATTAGTATATTGAAGAAAAGTATTTATTGTTTGCTGCTCTTCATCTGTAAGTTCAGGCCTAGAAAGAGCTAGGACATTATCATAAGGGAATGACTTCGTCTCCGTAAGAAGTATAGAAGAAAGATCTTTTTTACTCTTCTGAACGCCTCGCCCATACTTATCAAAATTACCCATGAGATTATTATAACATTGAAAAAATTAATTAAGGGCTTCTGGACTAATGATATTAATAGTAGCATTAATAGCATTAATATCACTGATAGCATTAATATCATTAATATCATTAATATCATTGATAGCATTAATATCACTGATATTATCAATTTAATAAAAACACCTTGATAAGAAGTATAATCTTATTATGGGAAACTCAATTTTTATAAACGCCTATGGCACCATAGTAGATATACCAGTCAAGAATATGTCATCTATGTTAAGGAAGCTAACTAGAGAAGATAATTGTCCTCTACATAGTGATGATCAAGAAGCCATAAGCAAAGGCAATGCTTATGATGGCAACTACCGCCTCTCGGATTATAATCGCCGAGCATTAATCCAAGAAGCAAAAAGAGATTCTAATCTCTGGCAAATCATATTCTTCTTAGATTCAGTTAATGCCCGCTGTTAGGCTAAACTACTCTTGATAAGGCCACAAAGGGGTTGTTTTGCCCTCAGGCGGTCTTAAAGGTTGGTCTAATGGCTTTTGTTCATTATGTCCGATTATATCCCCTATAAGCGAGCTGTCTGCAAACTAAAATATAGATAGTATTTTGCTATCATTAATAGCATTAATATCATAAATACCATTTAGTAAAACAAGTTTTCTTTAATGAGCTAATTTTATTGGCTAAGTCCTCTTTATCCCAAGAATATCTGAATCTACCCTTACCCGTATAATATGGTAAATCAATAAGGAGTGAGTCATTATTGAGAATTAGGTTATAGGTTTTTTCTGCAGAGAAAAAAAGATGATTAGGTGATGTTTGCATATGTGATACTTGATAAGTTTCAAGTTTATCAGATGGACTAAACTTCCCCTGTAAATTATAAGTATCAAACTTAATTAAATCGTAGACATTGCGATGTTCCCCTCCAACCAGGTTTATACTGGAAGCGGATATACCAACTTGCAAATTGCCATCAGGTAATATATTCATAAAAAGAACTGTTACCATATTATCATAAGGTTTCCCAGGGTTTATCACAACTTCAGCTGCAGGAGATGCTCCAGATATTTTGATTTCCTCTGTAAGTTCATCCTTGTAGCACGTTAAGTCCCACTTACCAGCTGCATTAGCAAACACAGGAAATAGCAATAATATAGTAATAATTTTTTTCATAATTTTCTAGATTTTAATAGCATTAATATCACTGATAGCATTAATATCATTGCTATCAATCAATAGATAACTTAGTAAGCATGAAGTCGTTTAAGCTCATCTTACGTTTCCATGCTTCATCCTTGAGCTGCTTATGGAGCTTTGGTGTCATACGGACAAATATACCAGCAGTGTAAGTACCTTTCATAACTCTTTTAGGAGTAGGGGCTTGCCGTTCTTTTTCGGCGGATTTAACTATTGCGGTGTCACCACTAGTTTTAGTGGCTACGGTTTCTCCTTCAGGAGCGGCAAATGCCGCCGTCAGGTCTTCTGTAGGTTGTCTTTTCTTTACCATGATTGTATCTCTTTTGCTAAGCTTATAATCTCTTGTTGGGCTTTGCCCGCTTTTATCTCTATTACACATCTGCCTTCGCTTATTGCATCCCTGTAGCCCTTGCGATCATGTATGAGAGTTTTAGCAGCTGCTAATGTTTTGTAGCCTTTGATAATATCCAGAGCCACATCCTTTTCAGTATTCTTGGGATGAGTAGCTACTCTTGTCAATAGAATATATGCTTTCAAGTTGCTGTTTACTTTTTTGGCGGCTGCTATATTAATAACTAGGGTTTCTATAGTATCCATATCCGGTTGAGAAGGGTATAGAGGCATAATAGCAATATCTGCTACAGACAAACCACTAATCATCTCTTTGGAATCCCGTCCAGGAGTATCAGCTAATACTATTTGATAATCTTGAGCAAAAGAAGATAGCATAGGAGCAATATCACCTTTAGCTTGACGTGAGGCAACTTCTGGCAACTTCTCTTCTTTGCGGTCTTTGGCCCACCTATAAGAGGTCTTCTGCGGGTCGGCATCAACTAGCATAACACTTAGCCCATTACAGGCATAACCGCCAGCAAGATTAGTTGCTATTGTAGATTTACCAACTCCACCTTTTTGACTTACTAATGAAATAATCATAGATTGATTATACACTTAATAGCAATGATATTAATGCTATCAATGATATTAATGCTATCAGTGATATTAATGCTATCAGTGCTATTAATACTACTTACTTAATAAAAGCTCATTCAGAAGTAATCCCATGAGAGCATGATTAGCATTACTGCCATTAGGTTAGGATTTATAGGTTATCCAGGTCTTCCCCTTCTCACGAGTGCATGAGAAATAATATTTCTTATCCAAGTCATCATTTTCACGAATAAGGTATGCAAAATACTTATTAGAATTATCTGTCAAGGTTGAAATAAATTCAGCATTTTTAAATTGAGGCAGCTCTCTCATTTTATCAATAGTTGCGGCATATGTAGTAACACAAAGAAAGTAGGAATCAAACACCTTCTCCTGCACTGCTTTAGTTTGTATCCGTTCTGGTGCTGGAGTATAAGTTGTAGTTGCACTACCAATAATAATGACTATACATAATACCCCCAATAATATTAATATTAATTTTGTCATTTTTGTCATATAAAAAATTATAGCATATAAGAGCGATGATATAAATTCTATCACTCCTATCAATGCTACCAGCACCATTAAGCTTACTTATTAATAAAAACTCATTCAGGAGTAATCCTATGTTATAATCTTTAAAAATAGAGGTATTGCAAAATGATTCAACAAAGAGAAATCCACAAGGATACACTTAATGAGATTCTTGCTTATGAAATGTTATGGGCAAAACATGGCATGACACAAAGCAAAGTAACAAAACTCTTTTCAGAAGATACCTTGCCGTCGGCGGCTATAGCAAAAACAACTCCAGAGGCCGGCGATTTTTATGAAGAGCTAAAGCTCAAAATAGAAAATTATGTAACACCCCGTCTGGATCAGGTAAGGATTAATATAAATGATAAATTGGAATATCCAACCCCATTGCGCAATGGCTCTCCACTTAAGTTTTTATACTGCCGTGGAAATATTGATTTACTAGAAAGCAAGTCAGTTGCTATTAGTGGCTCAAGAAATGCGAGCCAAGAAGGAATTAGCCGTGCGGCAAACTTAGCCAAAGGATTAGTGGAGGAGGGCTATACAGTAGTATCTGGGCTAGCTAAAGGGATTGATACATCAGCTCATCTACATAGCATCAAAAACAAAGGAAATACAATAGGCATATTAGGAACTCCTATTGATTGCTATTATCCCAAAGAGAATAAAGAACTACAAGATAAAATAGCCCAGGAGCATTTATTAGTTAGCCATGTACCTTTTTATAGGTATAACAAGGTGGACTCTTTCCCCGCTAGGAGCGGCTACTTCCCCCAACGTAATAAGCTAATAGCATCTCTATCATCTGGGATTGTCGTTATAGAAGCAAAAAATAAGAGTGGCACTGTCATACAAGCACGTGAAGCAATAGCCCAAGGCAAAAAGCTCTTCATCCTATCCTCTTGTTTAGAAGCCCCATCCAGTGAATGGGCTCATGATCTGGTGGAGAAAGGCAAAGCTATTGTGGTAAAAGAACTAGCAGACGTAATAGACAACCTATAAAGAATAGCAAATGAGCCGCCAGTTTATAGGAGCAAGCGTCTTGTTGAAAAATAATTATGACAGATTCTAAGAATAACCCACCACCATGGAAATGGCGAGCAATCTCAAAACAACATGAGGATAGGCCTTCGCACCTAAACACTAAAGACAACTGCGGCTTCTTAGGCGACCGTTACAAATGGAACTTACCACAAGCAGGAGAGTTGTCCAAAAAGATAGAGAACTTTAAGAAAGGCATAGACAGGAAAGGTAAATCAGATTGGACGCATCGTAATAAAGCCATAGAGGCATTTGCCTGGCATATAGAAATGTTTCTGAATAATAATTCTAAGCTTTTAAGCTCTCTTTGCCTCATGGCCGTGCCAAGCTCCAAGCACCCAGATGATCCAAGTTATGACAGGCGGTTTGAAGATCTTTTTGACGAGCTTAATAAAATAATGACTCAACCAGTAACTATCAAAACACCTATAATTGTTAAAGAAAGCACTAAACCCGTTCATAAAGGAGGAGAACGGAACCCTATTGCCATTGCTAATAATTATGTATGGCAAGAAAAAGAAACCCTTTCTGGAATACAAAATCTAGTAGTATGTGATGATGTTATTACTACGGGAGCCCACTTCCGAGCAGTATCTGACTTTTTAAGAAAGAAAGGATATAAGAATCAAATAACGGGTTTATTCTTCGGGCGCCACCGTTGGCCAGACCCCACAGAAGATTTTAAAGTTCTCCCTGAAGTAGAGGAGGGCGGCTAAGCTATTTTAATAGCCAACCTTGATTGACTCTATAGAATAAATTAGCTAAGCAAGTAAAGAGTTAAAAGCCCCAGCAAAATAAACAACGTTAGGCCTATAGAAAATAAATCAATAGTAAAAGAAGCAGTATGTTTTGTTATCTGCCCGTCAGGCAAATCATGCTCTTTAATAAAATCCCCAACCACCTTATCTACGGCCTTATCCACATCTTTATCTTGATTATTCCCCTTAACAGTAGAGTGTTCACCCATAGTTTTTAACCGTCCAATAACCTACAACCATCTGCTGCTAACCGCCCGCCATGGCCATAGGATAAGTTGGAGTAACCAACTATGATTAATATGTCAATGAAAGCAGCTGTTATTCTCATAACTACTATTATACTATTTTCAAATATTTTTATAAATGTCGCTTTTTTAACTTGATTAATTTTAATTCGGCCCCATATATATATATAGAAGGCAATGTAGTGGTGCCCTGGCGGCAATATTAATAGGATAGATAATATTGCGGCCAGCTTTTAATAGAATTTTTAAGCATTCATTAATGCCCTTACCATTGAGGAACAATGGATAATAACCTATAAATAAGTTATGACAATAAATAGAGAGTACTTTATAAACAGAAACGCTCAATCAACAGGGGAGCATGAGATACATGTTAAAGGATGTAGTTACTTCCCACAACCAGGTAATGCTATATCATTGGGGGTGCATAATAGTTGTACTGCCGCTAAGCAAGCCGCCAAGAGGGCTCATCCGGATTGGAAAGTAGATGGCTGCGCCTACTGCCTTTCAGAGTGCCATACTGGCTAAGAAGGTAAATTAGGTTAAGTACCTAAGGTTACTTAATAATATCTTTATTAAGTAACCTTCTTTTACTTCTTCTTAAGCTTGTAGCTTATGAAGCCAAAAAAGCCAGATGCTAATAAATTAGCATATACCCAAACTTCTCTGCCAAGATGGAAAGGAGAGACCGGGTTAAATAGAATAAGCACTATTATTAAGAAAGGAATCCAAAAATATTCTTTAATGCTATAAAAATAATAGATTATAACTCCAGAGCCCAACAAAGTAACAAACTTTAAAAACCCGTAATACTCAATAGACGGTATAGGCAAGGCCGCTATGGCCATAAGTGCCGCCAATATAATTGCCGTAGGTAAAACAAGCTGCTTCATAAAACTTTTAATTTATTAGATTAATCTAGAAGCTAATCCCACAAGAAGAGAAAGCAAAAAGATTATTTGCTCGGAAAGAAAGCTGGTATTTCTTTTTTACCGCCGCATAACGTGATAAGTATGCGCACTTGCGACTTCCAGTAAACTGAAAATCTACTCCCTTGCCATCGCCAGCCAGCCGTATAAATCTATGAGGTAAAGAAGCACCCTTTGACCTATTAATTCTTGCGCAAGACGGCACCAGGTTATCAACATCATTAGCAAATTGGACTTTTTGCGAGCCACCCCAATAACAACCGCCACTCTCATGAGCATCTTTTAGTGAAACCAGATGATCAGAATCTATGCTGCTACATGACTGCCCTGAGTAGAATCCTATGTCTGTAGAGAACTTGAAACCTTTATATCCCCATTCTTCTCTATCGTAAGAACCACAACCACCACCAGAACTTGAGCTGGGCTTAGTAACAGGAGCTGGAGAGTAGGTTGGAGTGCTACTTGACTTGGATTTATGGCAATGCCTAGTGCCAGTGCTTTTCTCATTATGGCAACCATCGGCTGCTAATCCCCCACCATGCCCATAAGATAATCCAGATATAGATAGGATAACCAACAAGACGGCTCCTTTCATAGCTAGCCCATAATTATTAAACATAAAAAACTTACCTATAAGGATCCTTATAGTCATAGATATTCTTATAATCTTGCTTTGGCCGGCTGCGGCCATAACCACCATATTGAGTGCGGTCATAGTTGTCAAAAACACGGTCATTATCATCGGCATAATCATATTGATTGCTAATACCATCTCTATCATTATCTCTTAGATAAGGATTAGTAAGCTGCGGCGTGCTACGGGATGGCCCATAGTTATTCCACTTCTGATTATCAGGGCGGCTCCTACAATGTCCTCGGACATAAGTACCGTCACTCTTTGTATATGCATTTACCCAAACATCACATGCAATAGCAGGCAATGATATTAGGATTAATGAAAGGGCTATTGCTAGTAAATAGCATAAAGCTTTAATGTGATTTTTCATATTAATAGTTCCTATAGTTAGTTTATTTTAAAATCCAAACTTTTCCATGTCCCCCTGGCTCACACCCAAAGAAAGTGCGAGTGCCACGGTTGTCATCAATTTTATAAAGATATACTTCTATATCAGGATTGAAGAAAACTTCAGTGTATTCCCAACTAGGGAATTTTTGTCTAATATTTCCAACGGCAACTGCCATAGATATAGTACATGAAATATAATCTTCATATTGTTTATCCTGTATCACTTGATCAGTACCCTTAGCTTTTACTGAGGATGTTCCAGATGGGCTATTTTGCTCTACATACCAAAAAATAACCACACCTATAACAAATGAAATGACTAGAAATGTCCCACAACCCATCTGCCCTTGCTTAACTTTCTTACTTTCTGCCATAACAACTATTATACAATTAATAAAAATCTTTTATAAATGTCGCTTTTTAACTTGATTAATTTTAATTCGTCCCCATATTTATATACAGATAGGAAAGTAGTGGCGCCCTGGCGGCAATATTAATAGGATAGATAATATTGCGGCCAGCTTTTAATAGAATTTTTAAGCATTCATTAATGCCCTTACCATTGAGGTACAATGGAGAATAACTTAAATCAAAAAATATGCCATCATTTACAATGAACATAACTCCAAGAGAGTACTTTATAAACAGAAATCGCCAAAAAACAGGAGAGCATGAGATACATGTTAAAGAATGTAAGACCTTCCCTGAACCCCAAAATGCAATACCATTAGGAGTGTATAACATTTGCTCTGCCGCCAAGGAAGCAGCTAAGAGGGCTTATCCAAATTGGGAAGTAGATGGATGCAAGAACTGCCTCCGAGAGTGCCACACTAGGTAAGACAGTAAATTAGGTTATAGCAACTCGGGATGGATTTCTTGACTTGTATAAGGATCCAACATTGGCGGCAAATTCGGTTTGCGGCTATCAAAGTACTCTTCTATAGAATATAACTGAAGGCGGCTATAACCTTTTGATTCTATTGTCACTGGCTCACTATTCATATTTGCTAAAACCTGCCGTATAGCCCCAGAAGCATTTAATTTTCGTAGAGTTATAAAAACACCTAATTGGGCGCCTTCTCTTTGTATCACTTCAGCAAAAGCACGTATCTGTGCTACCCCAACATTAGCTCCTCCTTTCACTTCAGCTATAGCCAGTCCACTCTCATCTGCTTTCGGATGGGCTATCTTGGCTCTGCCGTCCAAACCGCCATCTCCGGTTTGTTTCCTGTTAGGCATAAAACCGTCTAATCTAGTAAGAACCCATTTCTCAAAATCAAAAGGTTTCTCCACCGCCAACTGCTGCGCACCTTTAATATCTGTCGGTATTCCATTTACAGGAATATCCTTATCCTTAAGTTTTCTATACTTAACTAAATCAATAGCCATAGGAGATATATCTATCCCTATCCACCGCCTATTTAATTTTTTAGCAACTGCCATGGCGGTGCCACATCCACAAAAAGGATCAAGTACTACATCATTTTCTTTACTACTTGTTATGATAATATGCTCAAGTAAACTTTCGGGCTTCTGGGTTGGGTAACCAAGCCGCTCTTTTGCCATAGCATTTAAGCTCGGTAAAGCAATAACATCATCTGGCACTTTACCTTTAGGTAATGTTTTCCCTTTTTGCCCGCCCTTAGTGTAACGCCACTCCGTCATGCCACTCTCGTAAGGGACTAAAATATCTTTATAGTTGAAGGTCCAAGATTCCTTCTCGCCACTCTTACTATACCAAAGAAGAACATCATGAGAATGAGCCAATTCCCTCTTGCCTCTTGAAGCATTTTTATAGTACCAAATAATCTCATTCCTAAAGCAGCCATGCCCAAAAATATCATCCATCAATATCTTAAGGTAATGAGAAGCAGTTGGGTCACAATGTAAAAAAATACTCCCAGAGTTTTTAAGAAGACGGTTCATCTCCGCCAATCTTTCTGCCATATAAGAAAGATATGCTATCATCCCACTATCCCCTAATATAGAATATAAACCTGATATAGATTTATGCCCTTGCAGCCCTATAGCATTTTTAAACCTATCCACTCGCTTCTTCGCTTTAGAATCCCAGAACCAAGTATCCTCAAATGCCACAACCTGGGCCGGCTTCCCGTTGCTATCCCCATAGGTAATATTGTAATTGGCCTTACTATTGAAAGGTGGATCAAGGTAAATTAAATCTACACTCTCATCCTTTGCCTGAACCATCCAGTCCAAGCAATCACCATAATATAATTGATTAGCATCCATATAGATATATTATGGACTATTTCCAAATATTTTTAAGCAAAAAAAGAATATTCTAATCTTATAGCTAATAAAAATAAAACCAAGTAGCAGTCAGCTACAAGGAGGGTATGGTCAATAGCCAATTTATTAAAAGCTAATCCGTGCCATAAAAGCCATAGTGTCTGGCTCAAATATCTCCGTATAAACGGCCGTGGAATTAATCTTGCTATGTCCCATCCATGCCTGAAGAACGGGGAGGGGGGTAAGATGGAGAATAGCATTGATAGCAAAAGAGTGCCGTAACATATGCGGGTTAATTCCTGCCATCCCTAATTCCTTGGCCACGGGATTGAGATATTGATTAAAAGCCATTCGGCTAATCTCCCAAATTTTAGTATTGCTCGCCTTCGGTAAATCACCTATCATCATCCGGGCTTCGTCTATATATCTTTTATCTGTCACTGGCACTAGGCGGCTCTGCTCCTTTTTTTGCTTAAGAGTGATCAACTTAATAAAGCATCCTGCTTCATCAAAGATAAAGTCCTTTTTGGTCAATTCCAATGCTTCACTTATCCGGGCACCAGTATGCCATAAAGTATTAATCAAAAAATGCTTGCTCCTATTGTCCTTAGCATAATCCAGTATTCTTTCTATCTCGGGCTTCAGCAAATATTTTATTTTAGAGTTGCCTGTTGTTTCCATAAGTTGACGGCGCCTATGAGCTAATTCCCAGTTAATTTGCTCCCCCAGAATTGATTGCGGGTTTATTCCGTGGGTCGTTGGAGCCATAAGAGCAGAGGAGGGGGCTTTAAATAGAGAATTATCCATAAATCTATTATACTTTACTTTACATTACCCTACAAATCATCAGGTTTTGTAAAGTTGCCTATTAATCTGCTTCTTTACTTAGAACCTATTTAGTGGCTTTCAGAGGTCTTTTATAGTGCTTACTAGCCAGTTTGCTTTACAAAATAGCTGTTTTGTAAAGTAGCCACTATTGACGGCTTGCCCCTGCTCATAAAATGATTAGGAGAGTATCGCCACACCTGAATATTAGCGCAACAAGATATAAACTTATTAAGAAGAATGCCAAGTTGCCAAGAAGTATATTGAGAGAGGAGGGAACACTCTCTGACTCTGCCGCCAACCTATCATCAACCGTCAAAACTTTGCTATAAGAATCTGTAGATAAATTATTCTATATTAGAAGGAGTGCCAGCAGCCCAGATATTAGATTATGCTAATAGTATTATCCTAATGCTTGCCGCCAAGTTGGTGGCTATATAAGTGCTCTCTCTATCCAGAGAATGATTGCTATATAAGCACCAAGCAAAATGAGTTCCCAGATTTTGCTATTCTATTTTGATTTGCCTATTCTGGCGCCAAGACGGCACGTGTTAATAATTCTAGCCCGCTGCACTGGCACCATTGGTGCCAGTATAATAAGGCGGGCGGCCATAAAAAGATATATATGTATTATTGCTCCCCCAGCACCGTCAATACCACCATACTTAATCAGACCAGGTTATGAGCAAGGAGCTTTAGCTTCTTGCTCCACTCTTCCCCAACTGGGAAAAACTATCAGCTGCGAGGTTGCCTTAACAAAAACTCCCACCGCCAAGATTAAAGTTAGGCGGCTGGAGCTTCAGCTGCTTGCCGCCAGTCCAGGCATCAGCAATAATCACCATCTTAATTAGGTACTTAAAGAAACTTATAAAAGAATCATTGCTACTCCAGTGCTGTCAGTATACCTACACTTAATCAGCCTCAGTTCTATAAGCAAGGAGCTTTAGCTTCTTGCTTCACTCTTTACCAATGAGATAAACTATTAGCTACTATTATAGCCAGTGCCGGACACCCCCAAGAATAGATAAGAGTTAGACGGCTGGAGCTTTAGCTTCTTGCCGTCATTCATAGCAATAGCAATGATCTCCTATCCTGCATAAACTAATAACAAGTGGTGCCTAGTGCCAGAATAGGCAAAGGAAAATAAAAGAATAGTAGAATATGGTAACTAATTTTGATTGACACCTTATAACAATCACTCTCCAGATAGAGAGATTCTTCTCCACCAACCTGGCAGCAAACATTAGGGTAATGCTATTAGCATAAGCTAATATCTGGGCGGCTGGCACTCCTTCTAATATAGAATAATTTATCTTCAGGAGCTTATAGCAAAGTTTTGACGGTTGATGTTAGGTTGGCGGCAGAGCCAGAGAGTATTGCCTCTTCTCTCAATATACTTCTTGGCAACTTGGCATTCTCTCCTGTTACCTTGTTGCGCTAATATTCAGGTGTGGAGATTCTCTCCTAATCATTTTATTAGCAGGGGCAAGGCGCCAATGATCCCACTAGCATTGATTATTGGAATGTCACGGACTGTTAACTTAATTACAAGCGTCTAGAACTGCCTGGACGGCTTTAGTAGAACCTTTCAAAGAAAATCTTGACTTAGAAGTATCATAGTCATAGCTAGTTAATTCCACCAGTACAGTAGAGCTGCCATTCATAAGCCCATATAAAAAATTAGATGATTTATCATTACTATAAACAAATCTTTTATTTGTAGGACTCATTGTCGTGGCTTTTGCTTCATCTTTATCTATTCTATATCTGACATTCCTCAAGTATAATTCTTTATCTCCAATATACCTCCCTGTCGAAATCCTCAACTCAAATGTTTTACCAGGGAAGCAACCTACATAGATGAAGCTACCTTTCCGTCCTGTTTCTGAATTAATATAAGAGAATACTCTCTTTTCATCTGTAAAATCATCAATTTCTGTTTCAGTGCTCCATTGCTCTATGCTACTAGCATAAGTAGATGGACTAATTATAGACATCGCCAAGAGCAATATTAAAATTGGCATAAACCTATATTTGCTTTCTAATTTAAAAATATACATGAAAACATTATATAGGAGAAGCATATAAAAAACACTTATAAAAGATTAAAGTGAAACATAAAAAGACACTTATAAAAGATTGAAGTGAAACATAAAAAGACACTTATAAATAATAGAAGCAGATCTCCAGCTGGTTTGTCCGAGAAAATAAAATAATAAGGAGAGACCTTCCAATCCTGGATATTAGCACCACTAGAGATAAAGTTGATGACGGATAATAGCAAGTTGCCTATGAGTATATGAAAGAAGAAGCAAAACTATTCTACATTAGAAGGAGAGTGCCAGCTGCCCAGATATTAGCTTATGCTAATAGTTTTATGCCGATGCTTGCCGCCAAGTTTGGTGTTCTATATAAGTGTTATCTCTATCCAAGGAGTGATTGCTATATAAGCACCAGTCAAAATGAGTTCCCAGATTATGCTATTCTTGTCATTTGGCTTTAGCTGTTAGGGTAACAGGCACCACTTGTTAATAATTCTAGCCCGCTCCACTGGCACCATAGGTGCCAGTATAATAAGGAGGGCGGCCACAAAAAGATATATACGCATTATTGCTCTTCCAGTGGCGGCGATGCTTCTATACTTAATCAGCTCCAGTTCTCTAAGCAAGGAGCTTTAGCTTCTTGCTTCATTCTTTATCAATGAGATAAACTACCAGCTGCGAGGTTGCCCTTAACAGAAACTCCCATCGCCTAGATTAAAGTTAGGCGGCTGGAGCTTTAGCTGCTTGCCGCCAGCCAGGCATTAGCAATAATTACCATCTTGTTTAAGTGCTTAGAGCAACTTATATAAGAGTCATTGCTCTCCCAGCGCCATCAATGCTTCTATACTTAATCAGCTCCAGTTCTCTAAGCAAGGAGCTTTAGCTTCTTGCTTCATTCTTTACCAATGAGGTAAACTATCAGCTGCTATATAGCCAGTGGCCGGACACCCCCAAAAATAGATAAGAGTTAGACGGCTGGAGCTTTAGCTGCTAGCCGTCATGCATAGCAATAGCAATGATCTCCTTTCCAGCATAAACTAATAACAAGTGGTGCCTGTTACCAGAAGAGCAAGGCAAAATAACAAGAATAGTAAAATCTGGGAACTCAGCTTGGTTGGCTCCTATAACAATCACTCCCTAGATAGAGATTCTCCCCACCAAACTTGGCAGCAAACATCGGCATAAAATTGTTAGCATAAGCTAATATCTGGGCAGCTGGCACTCTCCTTCTAATGTAGAATAGTTTTGTTTCTTCTTTATATACTCAAAGGCAACTTGCTATTATCCTTCATAGCTTTATCTCGTGGTGGGCTAATATCCAGGATTGGAAGTCCTCTCTTAATTATTTTATTTTCTCGGACAAACCAGCTGGAGATCTGCTTCTATTATTTATAAGTGTCTTTTTATGTTTCTCTTCAATCTTTTATAAGTGTCTTTTTATGTTTCACTTTAATCTTTTATAAGTGTCTTTTTATATGCTTCTCCTGTATAATGTTTTATTAATGTCGTAAATTGATGACATTAATAAAACATTGCATTGGGGGATATCCCATGCCCGGCGCCACTGCGGGACAGAGGTAACTAACTTTTTATGATTATGAAAAATCAAAAATTCATTTTATTCAAATTGAGAAGCAGTGGCCTCATGGCAGTGCTAGCATTCTCTTTAATAACATTCAGCACAACCGCCTCAGCAACTAAAGTTAAATTTTTATTTGCACCAGGGGGATTATTATCCGCCACCAATGAGGTTAATACTCGGACAAGTGGATACAATCATGGAGGAACTAGAACAACCGATTACGGTTTTGGAGTTGCGGTTGACTTCGGCAACGGACCACACACTTTTGCCTTTGACTTTTATGATAACCTTAATAATATCCTCGCCTCTGAAAGCACTATTACTGCCTCATTTTTTAATAATGCTGCGCAAGCATTAGAAACATCCACCGGGACTCTTAAAAGACAAACTGATCACATAGCAGAAGCCATCTTATTAGGATACCGCTGGCACCATAAAAATGGCTTTTATGTCGGTGGTGGAGCCATGTTTATACAAGGAAGAAGCATTAGTAACTCAGTATTTATTCCATTCTCCACTAATGAGCGAGCTTTTGTAGACGGCACTCCCGTCTTATCTAACGACTATAAACAAGCTCTAACCCCTGCCCTAACCATTGGCTATGACTATACTTTTAAAAATAACCTTCTCATTGGGGTACATTTTATGAGATCATTGCCAACTACCATCAAAGACAAAACCATCTTCAACAATCCATCACTAGAAGATTTTTATGTCCAATCCATCAATCTAGGAATTGGCTATAAATTCGGCCCCACCACCAAAAACAGGGAAATTAAGGCAATAACAGCTGCCTTAAGCAAATAAAAGCCATTATATTGCCCGTATTCGGGCTAACTGATATGGGCTGGTATGTTTATACCCCCCATTTTATGTGATTAATAAATTCAGGTTAATTGCAATTTTGATAATTGGATTCTATACAAGCATGAGACACTTCTATTGCATAAGCTATATCCCTCTCACTTAGTCTTCTTGCAAGAAGAGATATTTCGTCACCAACCTTTTTACCATTATGTAAAGAAATCGCAAACCAAGTATAAGCGTATATTAAACTTTTTGGCAGGCCATCACCATGAAAGTACATAGCCCCTAAGCTATACTGGGCATCAGCATTACCTTGTTCCGCCGCCTTGCGATACCACTCCACTGCCTCTTTCTTATCTATAGCAACTCCATCACCATGAAAGTACATACCCCCTAAGCTATATTGTGATTCCGTATGATTCCGCTCCGCCGCCTTGCGATACCACTTCACCGCCTCCTTCTTATCTATAGCAACTCCATCACCGCTACTATACATTAAACCAAGAATATACGCCACTCGGTTAATATTGCTCATGTCTTCATAACTGTGTTCAGCCGCTCTACGGAGCCACTTAACTGCTTCCGTCTTATTTGCAGCAATGCCTTCCCCTTTGTAGTATAAAACACCCAGATCATTTTGTGCATAACCATATCCCCCCTCAGCCGCCTTGCGATACCACTTCACCGCCTCCTTCTTATCTATAGAAGTTCCTTTGCCTTTGTAGTACATTTCTCCCAGATGATATTCGGCTATAACATTACCTTTTTTTGCTTCCTCATGAAATAATTTAAAAGCCATTACATAATCTTCAGCATACCATGCCTCCTTGGCCCTATCCCAATTTGATTCAAACGAGCAAGAAACTCCTGCCAAAATAACTACTGAGGCACTAGCAATAATAAGAATTTTTTTAAGATTATGTTTCATAATAAAATTATACCACCACCAATTTAAGTTGTCTCCAGACGATCTATCCTATGAGCCATAGGAGGATGGGTATCCTTTACTTTCTCCCACCAATTCTCTGGCTCCTTCTCAAAGTGTTCCAGCTTAGTCAAGGCGGATATAAGGCCAGGACCAAAGCCGTGACTATTTGCATAATCATCGGCCTGATATTCGCCTTGACGGCTAACTGCGGCGGCCGCCACATTCATAATAAAAGCTGCTAACCAAACAGGTGCCACCAAAAAAATAAATATTCCTGCTATTAAAGGCCAAACAAAGATAGAGAGAAGCCAACTCTGCCCGGCCAACTCGGACAAAACCTGATAAACCACTCTCACTACTGTAATAAAAACCTTGACAAACATATCATTAATATAATGCACTAAAAGATTCCCACTATGGCGGTACTGCAAATGACCCAGCTCATGGCACAAGATACCAGCCAATTCATCATCATTAAAGGTTTTGAGACACACTTTATTAACAATCAAAGTGTTCTTATTGAAAGCCGCCATATTAGGATCATAAGAATCTAAAACCATAACCCTCGGTGTTATCTTACTCCCCGTCTTATCCAATATCCGCCTCATGATAGGAGCCAACCTCCTCTCCTCTTTATCCGTAACACTCCGTCCCAGCACTTGCTCATAGATATAAGTCAATGGCGGCATAATCAAAATCACCTGGATTATGGCCAAAGCACCCAACCAATTAACAACATCCTCAGGAGATACTATGTAAACATACCTCACCATAAAGAAAGCAACTATATAAATCATGCTATCACCCTCCTACTCATAACCAAACAATACACCAAAAATAGCCAACCCTGCCACCGCCATGATTATCAATCTAGTAACCCCATCAGAACATCCATCTGAAAGACCACAATAAAAAAATGTAGAAAGCATATAAGCAAATACCCCCGTACCAAGCAAAGCCATAGCCCGTAACAAAAAATACTTAACCAACCTCATTATGCTACCTTCTTGACCTGGACTCTCTTAATAGATTGCTCATTCGCTCGGGCTATGAGAATTGCCTCGCCTTTCCTTAAACTCTTTATCTCATCGGGATGGATTAAGTACTCCTTGACTTGGCGGACGGAGCCCTCGTCCCCTTTCACCTGCCTCGTCACCTGAAAGCCGTCCCTGGTGCCAATCACCCCAGCAATGAACTCGGACTCCGCTGGAGTGTTAATCCTATGGACCAAGAAGCTATTGCAGTTATTAATAATCTGCCTACCAAGCACCTCACTCTCCGTCTCTAAATCCGCCAGCCCCTGAGCAGCCAAGATAACATTGGCACCAGCACTCCGCCCCATGTTAATCACATTGAGAACATTATCCCCCACAAAAACCCCAAACTCATCAAAAATAATTATCACTGGCCGGCTCTTACCGCCCCGCTTCTCATGAGCCAAGGTTGTCTTAATATCTGACACTATCAACTTACCTAAAGCCCTGGCTAATTGCGGATAAGCCAACGTCTCCAAAGACATAAGGCACATACCACCCACCTCTATAATCTCAGTAAAAGAGATTGTCCGCCCCTTCTTCTCACACAGAGATTCACGGACCTCGCTCTCCGCCAAGCTAGCAATCTGATTCAATAAAGAAGCAATATCCTTATCCTTAATCCCCTGTAGCGCCTCTATAACCTTTTGCTTCTCGTCTTGATTCTTATAATTCTTCCTAGCTGCAGTGATAACCTTTGACCTCGCCAAATCCAGCTCATCAATATCCAAGCCCCTATTCCGTCCCTGGAGCAAGGCCTTGAGAGCCAGTTGTAAATATCTCTCGGCAGTAGTTTTATAATACTGCTCTGACCAAGCAAAAGCATCAATAATTTTATCCTTCACCTCTGTAGCACTCCCCAACCCAAAAGGATTATAGCGCCAAGAAGAACTGTCGGCTCTCATGGTAAAGTGCTGGAGCCCAGGATTCAGCTTAAGCAGTGCCTTAGGCAAATCAGGATCACCCTTTCCATCCACATATATAAGAGGTATCTTATTAGCAGCTGCATGAGCAATGAAGTTAAGAATGCTAGTCGTCTTACCAGTACCAGTAGAACCAAAAATCCCCGTATGCTGAGCCAAATCAGCAAACGGCACTTCCACATCATCCCCACTACTCATATCCGTACCCAAATGAACTGTCCCAATAACTCGCTTAGCCGCCGCCGTCTTCTTAACACTTTTACTACTAGTGCTTTTACCCTGGACAACCTCATCATCTGCATCCCCAATTTCAGACCATTTAGCAAACAACGGCCCTCCCCAATGAGCACAGCCAATCACGGCGGCCAAAGAAAACCCCTGAACTACACCACTAACACCAAAAAACCAAGCTGACAAAAAACCATCAAAGCCACCCCCGCTAGACACATTCCCAAAAGCAACAAAAATGACCGGCAACAACAACCAAACAGGATGCCAAGAATAGTAAAAGTTAAACCCCACAACAAGCACTCCCCCCAAAAATACCCAACCATCCCAAAGCCATAAACTAGCAATAGAAACACAAAGCAACTGAACCACCAAAATAACAAAGGTTGGCACCGCCATACCAAAGGTATATTCTTCTATGAAACTTCCCCTTTCAGACATAATTAAATTACAGGGCTTCTTCTATCTTTTTCTTAGCTTTCTGAGCATCTAATAAATCCCCAGCTACAACTTTAGCACCACCAGTAGTAGTAAGTTTGATAGTAGCATAACCCAATATCCTTCCTACAATACCTTGATTCATTTCCACCGTATCCGTCTTAACCAACAACTGCTCCTGAGTACGCCTTCCAATAATCCCCCGCTTATAAACAAACCGCTTATTAGTTAAAACAATTTCACGGAAGTAAAACTCTACGTTAAGATAAACACCAAATAATCCCAACATAATTCCTCCAGCTATGTAGAGCCACCCAAAAACCTTTCCATCAGGATCACCAAAATAAAAAAATAGCGGCCCCATGAGCAGAATAACCACACCAGCAAAGTATAAAGTCCAGTAAGCCATTTTAACTATCCAATGCTCCTGAAAAATCTCCTTAACCTTCTCACCCTTAGACAAAGTTGTCTTCACATATTTTGCTTCTATATTAGCCATTATTAAATCTCCAAATAGTTATAATTTTATATTGATTATACCACTCATCAACCCAACGGCTTTACCTTAATAAAATCATCAGCACCTTTTTGCTTAATGACTCTCCCAAGAAGCACCTCCACACTTTTACTATCCGTGAAATACCAAACCTGCTCATAAGACGCCTTGATATAAAAATCAATTATCCCCGCCACCCTCACAGCCGCCTTATCACTTAACTCCACCTCAATGGCAATCTTCTTTTTACCGTCCAGGACAACTCCGTCGGGCCAGTGCCCGGCAATCCCTCTCTGCTCCACCCTTAATTCTCTCTCAGTGATTATCTCTTTACCCTGAACCAAAAACTCCAACAGCACTTGAGCCGTCTTAATATCATGCTCATATGAACCCAACCCGATCTTAATCTCCCTACCCTCTTGTCGGATTAACTTCATCCCCTCCACCGTCAAATGATATGCTTGCCCCCTCGCCAACAAGGCCTTCCCCCCAATCATTCCCAGCTGCTTTAATCTTCTCACCCTGGTATAAGCCGTCGCCTCCTTAGTCGTCCCTATCAACAGCATAATCTGAACCAACTCCAAAAACCTAAATCTATAAACACCTTCCAGAACCTTTATATCATTCTCCGTAACCCTTAAATTCATACCTACTATTTTACCTTTAATCTAAAACCCCAGATGCATAAACCACCATCCAAACATCACCCAATCTTCTAACAAGAATCCCACCCATATAAATCACTCCCCGCCTCTCATCTCCAACCATCAACAAAACTCCCACCTATATAAACCACTCTAAATCTTTCTTATCTCTATCCACACACTACACACTACACACTACACACTACACACTACACACTACACACTACACACTACACACTACACACTACACACTACACACACTACACACACTACACACACTACACACACTACACACACTACACACACTACACACACTACACACACTACACACACTACACACACTACACACACTACACACTACACACACTACACACAC
>VSKW01010910.1_pt1 | contig 22917 bp, 18 predicted proteins | sample 4798611 | NCBI WGS metagenome assembly VSKW01 (sample SAMN12179536, study PRJNA552185) | sponge metagenome | biome: deep-sea hydrothermal plumes; feature: spots directly above weak diffusing fluid; material: sea water; isolation source: sponge from the Crane site of a hydrothermal vent ...
TAAAAGCTCCGTTTTTATAGACTCTTCTACACACCACAGCAAACATGTAACTAAGGCAAGGCGGGGGAATTTAAAAAAAGACGCTCCTAAAAAATTTGTGCCTTCTAAGCCCGGAAACTCAGCGACAGTTAAAAAAGACGCGCCTAAAAAATTTACACCTTCTAAAGTGCAAAAGCACTATCAAAAAGCCAAGCCAAAGTCCTCTTCTTTTAAGGCTAGGGCGGGGACTAAGCGCTCTTTTAGAAAAGGGACAACAGGAGGAGCTTCTTTAGGTTTGCTTTCTAAAGTGGCTTCTTGGTTTAAGTAATTTTTATAACTACTGTTACTGGTCAATGTAAATTTTGGTTAGTCTATTTCTAAAAAAAGACAAATATTTAATTTTCCCTCTTTGTTGTACAAACTATTTTGCTGTTCTTGTTGGTACAATTTAGAGTTAAAGCCTATTTCGCAAGTTTTTTTCTCATTAATAAAAAAACTACAATCCTCACAGGAGTAAACCAACTTTTTGGTATTAAATATACTGGGCGAAATAGGCTCTTGTTTAAGTTTTTTTTTGTTAAAAGTCATAATAATGCTTCTGCTGTCTGTATTGGTGGTTTACAGGGGTTTTTATTTACTATACGGAGCATGCTATTTTTTGACAAGAAATGCTTTTTCTTTTAATCTTAAACTACTTTGAAGCAAACACCTTTTACAAAGCGCTTTTATTTTTTTGAAGATAATAAGAAAAAGAAAAAAGAAATTAAAGCGATTGTTTTTTTATTTTGTATTTTTTTATTTTTAACTTGGGTAGAGTTATATTTACTACAAGTTAGTCGAAGCTTATCTTTTAGCGACACTTTCTTTTTTTTATCACTAATTAACTTTAATATTCTTATTTTTTTACTTTTAGGATTTTTGATTTTTAAAAATTTCACTAAAATTTTTGGAGATTATTCAAAAATCTTTGGAAAAAGTTTAAAAACAAAATTAATTTCTGCATTTATATTTTTTAGCTTTATCCCCACAGGCATTGTAGCTATTTTGTCGGTATTTTATTTAAATAATAGTTTTAGTAAATGGTTTGATTATAAAATCACAGACGCTTTAGCCAAAGTAGTAAATGTAGGGGATTACTATCAAGATAGTGTAAAGCGTACCAATTATAAAGTGGCCCATGTTTTTCAAGAACAATTAAAATCTCATCAGGGTCGATGGAAGAGGCTTAATCAAAAAGAAAAAAATCGATTAATGGCAAACTTTATGGCGAGTTTTAAAAAACAATATTTTTTAGATAAAGTAATGCTGTATACAAAAAAAGAATGGAAAAGGCTTGAAGAAAACGGACCTAGAGCACAAGTTAACAAACCTTTGGTAGGAGGAGAAAACTTTAGCAAAGTGTCTGTTTTTGGGTCGCAAAGCCTTGTAGAAAGTTTTGCCACCTTTGTTTTAGAGGGCCAAGTTAGAGTCCTTTCTGTGGGGACTTTTGTTTCTACCCATTTTTTAACGCAAGCTAAAGATATTGACGAAGTGTATAAGGTTTTAAATAAAAAATCGTTTATTTTTACCTCTTCTAAAATGATATATTTTTCTACTTTAATCGTAATGGTTTTGGTTATTATATTTATGGCTACTTGGTTTGGTTTTTATTTAGCCAAGCGATTAACTGTTCCTGTAGAGTTGTTAAGCCAAGCTAGTCATAAAATTGCTAAAGGAAGTATTTTAGACGAAAAAGATTTGTCTTTATTTGGATCTTTAGACTATAAATCGACCTCTAAAGAGTTTGAGCAACTGCTAAAAGACTTTCAATTTATGGCAGAAGAAATTCGTAAATCTAAGGCGGAAACTTTAAAAAGACAAAGAGTAGAGGCTTGGGCAGAGGTGGCCAGACGCATGGCCCACGAAATAAAAAATCCATTAACCCCTATTAGTTTGTCTGCACAAAGGCTAAATAAATTATTTTCTAAAACTCTTAATGACGAAAGGTTTAATAAAAGCATTAAAATGATAATAGAGCATACAAATATACTAAAAAATTTAGTAAACGAATTTGCGTTATTTTCAAGACTTCCTCAAACTAATTTAAAAAAACATTCCATTATAGATTTACTAAAAGATGTGGTTTTGTTTTGCACAGAGTCTCACCCCGAGGTAAAATTTTCTTTAAATACCACCTTGCCCAGTTTGGATTGCTTATTTGACAAAGAACAAATGAACAGGGTGTTTACAAATTTAATTGCTAATAGTATTGAATCCATGAGTTCCTCCAAGTCCCAAGAGGTGAAGATTGGGGTGGTTCAAAAAGGCGCGAATGTGCAGATTACTTTTTCTGATAACGGACCTGGGTTTAAACCAGACATGCTTAGTCGAGTTTTTGAACCTTATGTTACGGATAAAGCCTTTGGAACAGGGCTGGGCCTTCCCATAGTATATAAAATCTTAACAGAACATAAAGGGTCGGTAAGTATAAAAAATCTACCCACAAAAGGGGCCGAGGTAATACTTACTTTTCCTGCATAAGTTTTTTAAAAATAAATTTGTTTACTTTAAAAATTACGCTATAGTAATTTTATTATGAAAACAAAAATCTTAGTGGTAGATGACGAGCCTTCTATTGTGCAAGTTTTGTTAGATTTATTAGCGGATGAAGGTTACGAGGCACAAGGCGCTTTTAATGGAGAAGAGGCTCTTAAGTTGAGTGCTAGTTTTCGGCCAGATATTGTTTTATTAGATATTTGGATGCCGGGCTCTTTAGACGGGCTAGATGTTTTAAAAGAAATTAAATCTAAAGGCAGTTTAGCAGAAGTTGTTATGATGTCAGGTCATGGCACCATCGAAACCGCAGTGCAAGCTACAAAAGTAGGGGCTTGGGGGTTTTTAGAAAAACCTTTGGTTTTTGATAAATTACATATTTTAATCAAACAGATTTTAATTTTTCAAAAAGAAAAAAAAGAAAAAAACCTTTTATTATCTAGGTTGCGCGAAGATATTAGTTTAATAGGAAGTAGTTCTTTTATAAAAAATTGCAAAAAAAATATTTTAGCGCTTAGTAAGTCTTCTTCTCCTGTATTGATTTACGGAGAAGCTTCTTTAGGAAAAAAAATTTTAGCAAAAAACATTCATTATATGGGAGGTCGTTCTTCTTATGATTTTATTTCTTACTTTTGTGCTCATTCTGCGCAAAACTTACAGATAGAAGAGATTTTTGGGCGAGAAAAAGCTTTTCGCTTTTCTGAAGAGGAAGGTCAACGGTCACAACTATCTTATGCCCATAAAGGCAGTTTGTTTTTAAGAAATATAGAATTTTTAAACTTAGAAGCCCAAGAACAGTTATATAATTTTATTAAAACCTCACAATACCAGTCTGTAGGTTCTGATAAAAAACATAGCAGTGATGTTCATATACTGGCTAGCACGGCATCGAATTTAAAAGAAAAAGTAAAGCAAAAAACATTTTTAAAAAAACTATACGAAGCATTTGAAGAAATAATAGAAGTGCCACCGCTATCTGAAAGAAAAGAAGACTTGCAAGATTTAATTTTTTATTTTTTGTCACACTTTTCTAAAAAAGAACCTTGTGCGTTAAAGTTTTTAGATAAAGAGGCTTTAAATTTTTTATTAAATCATCAATGGAAATTTCATATTAAAGAATTAAAAAATTTTATAGAAAAAATTTATATCGTTTATAAAAAGCAAAATTTAAATCTTCAAGACATCAAGCAAATAATATAACTTTAAGGATAATTGTATGCGCTGGACAAACATTGGAATTGTTACTACTAAAGAAGTGCCGGCAGAGGCAGAATTAATTAGCCATCAGCTTTTGTTAAGGGCTGCCTATATTAAAAAAATAAGCCAAGGAATTTTTGTTTACGGGCACCTTGCTTTAAAAGTTATTCGTAATTTAGAAAGCATTATCAGAGAAGAAATGGAAAAAGCAAACGCGGTTGAAATTTTTATGCCAATGGTGCAGCCTGCAGATTTATGGAAAACCACAGGCCGTTGGAATAAAATGGGAGACACTATGTTGCGATTTAAAAATCGTACACAGCAAGAATTTTGTTTAGGGCCCACGCACGAAGAGGTGGTTACTGAATATATAAAACCATTTATTAAAAGTTACAAAAACTTACCCCTTAATTTTTACCAAATTCAAACTAAATACCGCGATGAAATTCGCCCTCGCTTTGGTTTAATGAGAGGTCGAGAATTTATCATGAAAGACGCTTACAGCTTTGATATTAATTTAGAGCAAGCTCAAAAATCGTATTACGATATGTACAAAACCTATCAAAATATTTTTAACAGATTAGGGGTTGTTTATCGTGTTGTTCAAGCCGACACAGGGGATATTGGAGGAAGTCAGTCTCATGAGTTCCATTTATTGGCAGACAGTGGTGAAGATATGCTTTTAGTGTCTGATGCTAGTGACTTTGCAGCTAACAGTGAAATTTGTAAAACTTTATCTACTAAAGAAAGACAAAAATTATTTAAAGAAAACTTTAACAAAGAAGAGGTGAAAAAATTAAAGCAAAAGCTTGTTGAAACACCAAACATAAAAAGCATAGCCGATTTATCAAAGTTTTTAAGTATAAAAGAAGATCAATTAGTAAAAACTTTATTTTTTAATATTAAAACAGAAAAAACAGTAAAAAAAGAAACACAAGAATGCATAGAACCAGTGGTGATTTTAGTTCGTGGCGATTATGATGTTAATCCTTACAAATTAAAAAACTTGTTAAAGGCCACCGAGGTGGAGTTGTTGTCCGAAAAAGAAGTAATAGCATTAACGGGGGCTAACCCTGGCAGTTGTGGACCAGTAAATTTAAAAGGTCAGGCAAAAATTTATGCAGATTTTTCTGTTGAAGAGTTAGTTAATTATACTGTGGGCGCTAATAAAACGGATTATCACATGCAAAATGTTAATCATTCTGATTTTTCTTGCAAAGAATTTTTCGATTTACGATGGGCAGTGGCTGGCGACTTATCTCCTGACGGAAAGGGAAAGTTAGTGGAATATAGAGGCATTGAGGCGGGGCATATTTTTTATTTAGGAACAACCTATTCTGAAAAATTAAAAGCCGAGTTTTTAGACAGTAATGGAAAAACCTGCCCTGTGGAAATGGGCTGTTATGGCATGGGAGTTTCTAGGCTTATGCAAGCCATAGTAGAGCAGTCTCATGACGAAGACGGAATGATTTGGCCAATGGCTTTAGCTCCGTATAAAGTGCATATTTGTTTGCTAGACCCTAAAGACGAGCAAGTTAGTAAAATTTGCGAAGAAGTTTATCAAGCTTTAATCAGCGAGGGAGTAAGCGTTTTACTAGATGACCGAAAAGAACGACCAGGCTTTAAGTTTAAAGATGCCGACTTATTGGGAATGCCTTTGCGTTTAACTTTTGGAGCAAGGTCTTTAAAAGAGGGAGGGGTAGAGTTGGTAGAAAGAAAAACCCATGACAAAAAATTGCTTCCTGTAAATACCGTAGTAAAAACTATTTTAGAAAAAATAAAATTATAAAATGCAACCCATATTAAAATATCCTTTTTTTTTAGCTTTAGATAAAAAAGATCCCGAAGAGGCGTGGAAGTTTTTGCAAGCTCATCACGATAATATTGGAGGGGTAAAGCTTGGCCCTAAACTTATTTTACAAGCGGGCTGGGATTTTATAAAAAAAGCATCCGAAATAGCTCCTGTATTTTTAGATTTTAAATTTCATGACATTCCTTCGGTAACTTTAGCTGCGGTAAAGGAAAGTTTTCGTTTAGGTGCTAGTTTTGTTACTGTACATGCGTCTGTTGGAAAAGAAGCTTTGTCGTTACTTTATAATTTTCAAGAAGAAGCCAATAAGTCCAGGCCGTTTAAAATTTTAGTAGTAAGTATTTTAACTAGCTTTTCTGAAGAGCAACAATTACCTCACTGGAAAGAAGGGGCAATTAAAGATAAAGTAAAGGCTCTTGCATCTTTAGTTAAACAGTCTGGCTTAAATGGTTTTGTTTGCTCCCCTCAAGAAGTAAAATACTTAAAGCCATTAAATCCCGACTTTTTTTTTGTTACTCCGGGTATTCGTTTAACTTCTAACCATAATGCATTGGCCGAAGATGATCAAAGCAGAACTTTAACTCCCTTAGAGGCCTTATCAGCAGGCAGCAATGCTATGGTGATTGGTAGGCCAATATATAATAGTGAAAATCCCGAAAATATTTTGCAATCTATCATTTTAGATTGTAAGTCTGTACTTTAGATTGTAAGTCTATACAAAGCAGAATACAGCAGAATACAAAGCAGAACAAAGCAGAATACAAAGCCATTAACTTAAAAGGGAAAAATGCAAAGCCTATTTACAGCCAGTCAATTTTTTAACATCTTTCTTATAGCTTTGGTTCTACACACCCTTGTTGAGCTGTATTTAAATTTTAGACAATTTCGTTATGTAAAAAAAAATAGCAAAACAGTTCCCCAATACTTTCAAGAAGAAATTACCTTACAAGAACATACCAAAGCAGCCAGTTACAGTATTGCAAAATTAAAACTATCTTCAGTAGAGTTACTTTGGGGGGTTGCTATCTTGCTTTTTTGGACAAAGGCGGGAGGGCTTGCAATATTAAATCAGTACTTTGCTTTAAGTGCCACTAGCGCTTGGTATCTTTCTGTATTAATGATTTTAAGCTTTGTTGGTTTAAATATAATATTATCTTTACCTTTCTCTTTGTTTAAAACCTTTTCTTTAGAGGAAAAGTTTGGTTTTAATAAAACTACGCTAAAAACATTTTGTTTAGATTTTTTTAAACAATTGTTTTTGTTAAGTTTAATAGGCTTTCCCTTAATTGCTTTAATTTTGTGGCTATTACAAAGTATGGGAACTTATGCTTGGGTTTATACTTGGTTATTTTGGGTTAGTTTTATGGTGCTAATGCAATGGGCTTATCCAGTTATTTTAGCCCCATTGTTTAACACATTTACTCCCTTAGAAGATGAAAAACTAAAAACCGTTATCTTAAACTTACTAAAGCGCTGTGGATTTAATGGAGGGGGAGTTTTTTTAATGGATGGGTCTAAAAGAAGCAGTCACGGTAATGCTTATCTCTCTGGTTTGGGTTCAAAAAAGCGTATTGTTTTTTTCGATACATTGTTAAAACAGCTAAACACTTCAGAGATAGAAAGCGTACTTGCTCATGAACTAGGGCATTTTCACCACAAGCATATTCAAAAATTTTTATTGCGTTATGTAGCTATTAGCTTTGTTGCTTTTTTTATTTTAGGCCAGCTATTAAATGCAGCGTGGTTTCACCAAGGTTTAGGGGTTGAGGGTACTTTTATATGGAATTTTTTAATTCTGTTTTCTTTGTCCTTGTCGGTTTTTACTTTTTGGCTAGCACCATTTAGTAATTTATCTAGCCGTAAAAATGAATTTGAAGCCGATCAATTTGCTAAAGAAAAAGCTTCAGCCAGCGATTTAAAAACGGCTTTATTAAAATTAAGTAAAGATAATGCAGCTACCTTAACACCGGATTCATGGTATGCTACTTATCATTACTCTCACCCCGATATTGTAACAAGAATTAACCATTTATAAGAGTAAACTATATGAAAAAACCAAAACTTGCTACTTCACAAAACAGGGTAGGCTTACATGCGTGTTATGAATGCCTACTACATAGACCAAAAAATGTAGAAAAAGCTTATATTTCTCGCACAAAACAAGATCCTTTATTTGTTAAGATAAAAAAACTATTAGAGAAGCATAACATTCCTACAGAGATAGTAAAAAAATCTTTTTTAGATTTAATGAGCTTTAATCACCAAGGCTTGGGGCTGAAAGTAAATGCTTGTCTTGAGTTAGATTGGAAAACTTTAGAAAACGCAGAAGAAAGTAAAAAAAGTATGATTTTGTGCATTGATGGAGTCGAAGATCCTCATAATTTAGGCGCTTTAATTCGTACGGCTTGGTTAATGGGGGTTAAAGCTATTTTTGTAGCAGAACATCAGGGTTTAAATGCTTTAACGCCCACCGTTTATAAAGTAGCTTGCGGTGGGGCCGAATATGTTCCCGTGGTATTTACCACTAAATTGCCATTTTTAATAGAAAAAATAAAAGAAAAATCTTACTGGGTTTATGGCTTGTCTCATAGAGCTAAAGAAGACATATACCAATGTAACTACGCCAATAATATGGCTTTTGTATTAGGTTCTGAGTCGGGAGGCATTCGTAAATCTGTAGAAAATACTTGTGATGTGTTATTAAAAATCCCTCAAGTTTCCGCAAATGCTAGTTATAATATGTCTGTAGCTGGCGCTTTAGCTTTGTCCAGAGGCTGTTTGTAGACTTTACATTTTTGTGTAAGTAATATTTGCATTTTAATACAACCTTTCAGTTAAAAAGAAGTTTTGTGTTACTTTCTTTATATTATGAAGTGGATTAGTTTTTTACTTTCTTTTTTTATAAGTAACTCTGTTTGGGCAGGTATTCCCAACATGAGAGTGCAGTTTAATTCTAACTTAACTAAAGAATGTAGTTTTGTAGATAACGAACAAGTGATGGCTTCTTTAGAGGCTTCTTTAAAAGTATTAAACCAAATTGAAGAAAACCGTGAAGAGTGTCAATCTTTACACAGTAATTCCAAAGCCTTTTTAGATACCTATTTAAGTTATATGTTAGAGCGAGAAGAAGACTTGCAACAAGCCATCAGCGAAGAGCGAGTGGTTCGTTCCGAAATAGAGCGTTTAAAGCTGAGCGGTGGATACGATGGACGGCATGACACTCTTTTATTAAATGTTTTAAAAAAAAAAGCTTTTCGATCTAATAAAAAAAGAAAAAAATCTAATGCCTTGTTACAAAGCTTTCAGTTGTCGTCTACTTTATTAGAGGATTTAGAAAAGCACCCTAAATGCGCAGCCTCTATTAGCTCTCATATTGTGGGGCCAAGCATTGGTATATTGGGGCAATTATCTGGAGTAGTTTCTTCTGGGATCAGTGCCTTTAGTGCTCCCCTGATTGCAGGATTTGCACAATTGGTATCGCGCTTTGTGTCTTATGCAGGAAGAATTAATGAAAACTCTTATGTGAGTTTAAAAGAGTTAACTCAATCATCTAATTATTACACCTCTTATAAATGCGCCTTTAAAAATATTGAAAAAATCACCTGTTCGCTTTTAGAGGAAGAACATATGTTAGGTAAATTGCAATTACCTAAGTTTGGAAAAAGCATTTTAAAATTAGATGAAACAGGAAATTTTAAAATTTTAAGAGACTTAGAAAGGCACAGTTATAGAATTTTTAATTTAATTGAAGAGGTAGAAAGATTATTTAATTCTCCAGAAACCTTTGACGCTTTAACTGAAATAGTAACTTTGCAATCCATTTTTTCTAAGTTAGATTTAGAGCCTAAAAACCCACCTTTAAAAAATAAATTTTACCTAGACGCTTTAAAAAAAGAGGGCTTTCCTGTTGGAGGTGTCGTTGGTGTGTGGAGCTCTTATGATTTAAATCAATTAAAATGGTCTACTTGGTATCATCGCTACTTTTTAAGCAGCAGTTCTTTAGGTTTGGAAGTTAGTAACACTTGTACAAGGTCTGTTAAATGGTCTACTAATCAAACAGCTTGTCGAGCGCACACTTTAACTCAAGCTTCAGAAATAAGCGAGTTTATAAAAGAGATTATTGTTCCTGCGTTGATTAATACTTTAAAAAAGCAGAGGCGATTAAACATTCAAGTTAGAGCTTTTCCTAGCTTACAAAGTCTATATACCTTACTAAGCGAACAAGAGGTTTACAAAGGCGACCCTGACTATCAGGAATATTCTTTAAGCAAATTGCTTAATCAATTTAGTTTGTACAGCAAGTTTTTTTTAAAAAGTCCTTTACGATTATTTGCTCAAGACATTTTAAAAATTGTAAAACCTTTGCGCCGCTTATTAAATGCTAGAAAGCATACACAAGCCTTATTTTTACAAGAGGCGCAAAACACTTACGAAACCCTAGCTACTATTTCTAATAATGGCCGTTCTGGTGGGGTGTTATATATTTCTTTTATTGAGGGAAAGTTTGCTAACTATTTTGAATCCATAGCTAGATATTATTTATTGCAAGATCAAAAAGTGGCTTTAAAATTTTCTAAATTTAATGTACTAGCTAATTTATATAAAAAATATCAAGACAGATTAATTCAGCCTAATTTTGCAGGGAGTTCTAACTTGTCTTTAATGGCAGATATTCAGTCTTCTTTTTTAAAAGTATTTTTGCCACCCATGAAGTTGCACTTAAAGGGATTGGTAAGGCGCTATAAGGCTTCTTCTCATAAAAAAGAAAAGCGAGAACTTCTGCATAGTTGTGCATTGTTTTTGCCCTACTTAGGTGGCAGTAATTTAGATTATACTTTTTCATCTAATGGTGTTAGTTCTAAAGCATCTACAGAGGACTGGAATTTTTCTAATAGCGATAATGACGACGATTTTACCAGCAGTTCATTTAATAATTTAGAAGAAACTTCTTCTTTGGGTTTATTTTGTAAAGATCTATTAATTAAAGAAAAAGGGCTGCCTATTTTAACTAAAGGGGATAAGAAGTATAAATTAAACCCAAAGAATAAACCTTCATTTAATGAGCCTTGCTATTATTATTATTATCAAAGAAAAGTTTCGATAGAAGAAGTTTCTCAAAAATTTGAATACTTAAATAACAATATTAAATTTTAATTAGAGGGCGTGTTTACAAGCGCGTCTAACTTGGCACTTTGCTCTAGTTCGTATAACTCTTGAAATCCGCCAATTAATTTATCATGAATAAAAATTTGCGGAACAGTTTGCATTCCCGTTCTTTGTTTTAGCTTTGTAAGTTCTTCTGCATTAGAAGAAAGATTAACTTCTTTAAAGTCTAAATTTTTAGATTTTAACAATTTTTTTGCGCGAATACAAAATGGGCAGTAATCGGTACTGTATAAAACTATAGACATAAATTCCTTTTTTATAATGGTTTAAGTTAAGTGCGTGTCTTTTAAAAAATCATCTACACTGATGGCAGGTACATCTACATCCGTAGCAAGGTCAGCAACCCAGTCGCGAACATTTTTACCTTCTAGGTAATGCCACATACCTATAATTACTTTTTTAAAGTTATGTTGTTTGTGCAAAGTGTGTAAGCCTTCGGATAGAGTTCCTGGCAATACTTTAACAGTTAATATTATGTCTTGAGTATATAGAGGGGCAACTTGCTGAGAAACAATTCTTTGAATTTGTTCAAAGAAAAACCCCTCGGAGTCTTTGCCTTCTTCTGCGTGAAAAATTACAAGCTCAAAAGAATTTTTGTCATGTTTTAAAATATGTTTTAAAGTTCTGTTAATAAGCCATTGTCCTCGAATACTTCCTGTACATAAAATGTAATGAGGAAGTTCTTTGGGAAGTTCGAGTTGGTTTTTAAATTTTCCCAGGCCAAGGCGTAAATCACTTCGGCGCTCTAGGCGACTTTCTAATAAGCCCCAACGGTAGTAAGCCATTAATAGCAAGGTAAGGGCTAGTAAAAATACTAACATCAAAAGTGGGCCTGCATGAGCGCGAGCTATTAAAGTAGCACTTGCAAGAGCTAATACTAACCCAGAAAACAAAGGCACCAGTGGAATTTTTTTATCTTTAAATACAAACAGTAAATTAGATAAGTATTTTGTTGGAGTACCTTTTTTTAAAGGTTGATTTCTTAATAAAATAACTCCAATACAAAAGCTAACCATTACTCCTAAAAAGGCCACTTCGTAAACTTTAGCTAAAACTCCCACTTCGCCAGCTACTAAGGCAGACATGGTTAAGGCTATTACTGCAAAAGGTAGGGCAATTAATGGATAACCTTTAATTTTAGGATAAATGTGAGCGACTCTCCACAAAAGTTTTTCTGGTAAATTTCCTTGTTTAGCCATGGTTTTTACAAGTCCAATAAAGCCCACAAAAGCAGTATTTACTGCAGCATATAAAGTTAGTGTGGCATCGACAACAATCACAGTGAGTAAAGATTTTCCCCCTAATTTCATGGCAAGGCCCGAAAGAAGATAATTTATATTATTTTGAATTTCTAAGGGACTTAGTAAAATTAAACATAAAAAAGAAATGGCGGGGGCGGTAACACTTACTAAAATAATTACGGTCTTATATAATTTATGTACCGTAACCAGCGTGGGGGTTTTTAATTCTTCTACAATTTGTGCAGCCGACTCAAAGCCGGTAATTCCTAAAAAGGCAGAGGCAAACCCGTACATAAAGGTACTAAAAGATAAACTTATTGTGGGTGAAGTAAAGCGTTCAAAACTAAGGCTGCTCCAGTTAGTAATTAAAAAAGTTCCTCCCCAAATAGCAATGATAATAAGTAGTAAAAAATGTAAACCAGCAATTAAGGTTACTAGTTTCGCTGGTTCTTTTATACCTTTGGTGTTTAGCAGTCCAAAACCTATAATGGGAATAAAAGAAAGCAATACAATGTGCACAGCGGTTAGGTTGGGGAATAAAGAAGATAAATAAAAGCTACCAGAAAGAGCGCTTACGGCCGCAGTGGCAAGGTAGGACACAAAGGTAAGGGCCCCTGCAAACACAGCTCCTCGCCGACCTACACTTCTTAAAATCATAGAGTAGGCTCCGCCATTGTAGGGGCTCATGGCTAAACCTTCTTCGTAAGTTTTTTTAAAGAGCCACATCATTAGGCAACAGCTTAATACAAACAAAGGGGCGTAATAACCCACGATGGGAAAAAGAATACCTGTGCTATAAAATATCGAGGTGCCAATATCAGCTCCTACGATACCTGCAGCAATAATCCAACCTAATTCGTCTTGTGGTCTTTTACTTGGCATACGGAGAAAACAGTCGGCATTTTTTCACTTGTTGTCAAGGGTAAAAGTCTTTATATATACTAGTTATGCGCTATTGGTTAATGAAATCAGAACCATCTAGTTACTCTCTAGATGCATTAAAAAAAGATAAAAAAACACGATGGGAAGGTGTTCGTAATTATCAAGCGCGTAACTACATGAAAAAAAATATGAGTGTTGGGGATGGAGTTTTGTTTTACCACTCTAATGCTAAACCATCGGCGGTTGTGGGGCTGGCAAAAGTGTCGGGGAAAGCCATTGCAGACATTACCTCTTTTGATAAAAAGTCGGTGTATTATGATCCAAAATCTACGGCAGAAAATCCTCGCTGGCACTGTATAGAGCTAGAGTATGTTGCACACTTTAAACAAGATTTGCCTTTGGCAAGTTTAAAACTTTTAAAAAGTTTAGACGGAATGTTATTGTTAAAAAAAGGAATGCGTTTATCTATACAGCCCGTTTTAAAAAAACACTTTCGATTTTTGTGCAAAAAAGGTGGGCAAGGAAGCACCTTTGTTTAAAAGTAGATGTATTTTTTGTAAATGCGGATAAAGTGTTGTTAATTGTATGAGAGTAATTAGTGGAGGAAAAAAATGAGCAACAAAGAATACCGAATAGAAACCGATAGTTTGGGAGAGGTAAAAGTACCTAAAGACAAGTATTGGGGCGCCCAAACGCAACGATCTATAGAAAATTTTAAAATTGGAAAAGATCGCTTTCCCGAAGAAATGATTCGTGCCTTTGGAATTTTAAAAAAATCGGCGGCCTTGGCTAATGAAAAATTGGGCTTACTAGATTCTACTAAGCTAGAGTTTATTGTAAAGGCTGCAGACGAAGTGATTAAAGGAGAGTGGAACGATCAGTTTCCTTTAGTAGTTTGGCAAACAGGAAGTGGTACGCAAACCAACATGAACGCCAACGAATTTATTGCTAATCGTGCTAGTTTTTTAAAAGATGGAAAGATGGGCTCTAAAAGCATTCACCCCAATGATGATGTTAATAAGGCTCAGTCTTCTAACGATACTTTTCCCACAGCGATGAGAATGGCTATTGTAGAGCAAATGGAATCAGTACTGTTGCTCTCTTTAAGTGATTTAAAACTAGGTTTAGAAAAAAAACAAAAAGCATTTCAAAATATTATTAAGGTGGGAAGAACGCATTTAATGGATGCCACCCCTTTAACGGTGGGGCAAGAGTTTTCCGCTTTTGTTTATCAACTAGATCAGGTGGAAAAAAGTATAAAACAGGTTTTGCCTTTTTTAAAAGAATTGGCATTGGGTGGCACAGCTGTGGGAACGGGGTTAAACACGCACCCTGATTTTGCCGAAACAGCTATTAAATTTATTAACAAAGAGACAAAATTAAATTTTGTTAGTGGAAAAAATAAATTCGCCTTGTTGGCCTCTCACGATGCCGAGGTGGAGTTAAGTGGTGTGTTAAAAAAACTGGCTTGCGCATTAATGAAGTTAGCCAACGACATTCGCTGGTTAGGTAGTGGCCCTCGGTGTGGGTTGGGCGAATTGCAATTGCCCGTCAACGAGCCAGGAAGTTCCATTATGCCAGGTAAAGTAAACCCCACCCAGTGTGAAGCTATGACCATGGTTTGTGCTCAGGTAATGGGAAATGATACCGCTATTTCTATTGGAGGAGCTTCTGGTAATTTGCAGTTAAATGTTTTTAAGCCCTTGATTGTGTTTAATTTATTAAACTCTATTCGTCTTTTATCGGACTCTATGAAAAGCTTTCAAAACAAGTGTGTGGAAGGTTTAGAGGTTTGTGAGGAGGTTTCTGCAGAGTATTTAAAAAAATCTTTGATGTTAGTAACTAGTTTGAACCCTCACATTGGCTATGATAAAGCGGCACAAATTGCAAAACTAGCCCATAAAAAAGGCCTTACTTTAAGGCAAGCAAGCGTAGAATTACAGTTTTTATCGGGTGAAGAATTTGATAAAATAGTAAATCCTAAAAATATGTTAAATCCTCAAAAATAAAAATAAAAAATTTCTTTGGACAAAGGGTATAAATTTTGTATGATTATAAAAGAACCTAGTTTTTAGGTAAAATAAGGAGGCCAATATGGCAGTAAAAAAGAAGAAAAAAGTAACTAAAAAGAGAGTGGCAAAAAAGAAAGTAGTTAAGAGAAAAGTAACTAAAAAAAAGAAAGTTACTAGAAAGAAGAAGGTTGTTAAGAAAAAGAAAGTAACTAAAAAGAAAAAAGTTACTAAAAAGAAAAAAGTAACTAAGAAGAAAAAAGTTACTAAAAAAAAGAAAGTAGTTAAAAAAAAGAAAGTAGTTAAAAAGAAAAAAACAAAAACAAAAAGAAAGCCTAATCCGGCTTTTATGAAAGCTATGACTCCTAGTGCCATTTTAGCGGCAATTGTTGGGACAAGTCCTTTACCAAGAACAGAAGTGGTTAAAAAAATGTGGGTTTATATTAAAAAGTACAACTTACAAAACCCTAAAAATCGTCGTAACATTATTGCTGATGCAAAATTAAAACCTTTGTTTAAAAAAGCAGAAGTTTCTATGTTCGACATGGCTAAAATTATTAGTAAACATTTAAGCTAGGTTTTATGACTTTATCACAGGCAAGTGATATTAAATCTATGGAAAAAGCTGGGCAATTAACTGCTCAGCTTTTATTGTATCTAGAGCCCTATGTTAAATCTGGGGTAACTACCAACGAGCTAGATCAATTGGCTTATGATTACACTTTGTCCAAAGGGGCAATACCTGCTCCATTAAATTATCACGGGTTTCCTAAATCTATATGCACTTCGGTTAATGATTGTATTTGTCATGGCGTTCCTGATGACAGTGCTTTAAAAGAAGGTGATATTGTTAATATCGATGTTACTTGTATTGTAAATGGATTTTTTGGCGACAGTTCCAAAACTTTTTTTGTAGGTAATGTTAGTGAATCTGCTAAAAAAATTACTCAGTGTGCCTACGAAGCTATGAACAAAGGCATTGAACAAGTCTCTGGAAAAAGCAGCACGGGAGACATAGGCTTTGCTGTTAACAAATATGTAACTCGAAACGGGTACTTTGTAGTAAAAGAAATAGGAGGCCACGGTATCGGCCGAAAATTTCACGATGATCCTTTTGTTCCTTCATTTGGAAAAAAGGGAAAGGGGGCACAGTTAAAACCGTGGACCTGCATTACCGTAGAACCGATGATTAACGAAACGGCAACCCCTATAAAAGAGGTTTCTATTTCTAATTCTGAAATTAAATATTATTTAACAGGAGATAAAACCTTATCTGCTCAATTTGAGCACACACTTCTTATTACCGACACCGGTTACGAAATTTTAACGCAAATTTAATTTTTTTATTTTGCCAACCTCAAAAAACAGTACTAATATTTTTTACAGAGCCTATTTAAACCTCTGGCAAAAACCGTTCAGCCCCAAAAGGGACGCAGCAAAGTGCAGGCTTTTTCTAGAGGTTTAAATAGGCTTTGTAAAAAAACATTATCCAGGAACATAAAGTGCTACAAAACTCCACAGAAAAAAATACACCATCATACATAATGAGCCACTCTAAAGTAAAAAGAGATTATAAAGTTTGCAAAGAGGCCATGGAAGATAAAGCCATTTTTGATAAATTGGCTAAGTGGGGAAGAGAGGAAATTACTATTGCCGAAACCGAAATGCCAGGTTTAATGAGTTTACGAAACCGCTATGGCACTAGTAAACCTTTGGCTGGAGCTCGCATTTCTGGTTGTTTACATATGACAGTGCAAACGGCAGTGCTGATGGAAACTTTGGTGCAGTTGGGGGCCGAGTTAAGGTGGAGTTCTTGTAATATTTATTCTACGCAAGACCATGCTGCTGTGGCCGTAGCCCAAGCAGGCATTCCCATTTTTGCATGGAAGGGAGAAACCGAAGAGGAGTTTAATTGGTGTATTGAACAGACGGTTACCGAGTGGGGCAAAGAGGGTTTTAATTTAATTTTAGATGATGGCGGCGACTTAACTAATATGATGCATGAAGAACGCTTTGCTTCGATAATGAATAATATTATTGGTTTATCTGAAGAAACCACCACGGGAGTGCATAACTTATATAAACTGCACGCAGAAAAACAATTAAAATGTCCTGCAATTAATGTAAATGATTCTGTTACTAAATCTAAATTTGATAATTTATATGGCTGTCGCGAATCTTTGGCCGACGGCATTAAGCGAGCCACTGATGTTATGTTGGCGGGAAAGTTAATTGTAATTGCAGGTTATGGTGATGTAGGAAAGGGTTGTGCAAGTTCTATGCGTAGTTATGGGGCTAGAGTGGTGATTACAGAAATTGACCCTATTTGTGCATTGCAAGCTTCTATGGAAGGCTTTGAAGTAACAACTATGGAAGATGTTGCGGGGCGAGCCGATATTTTTGTTACCACTACAGGTTGTTGTGACATTATTACCGCTAAACATTTTGAAGTTATGAAGCCGGGAAGTATTGTGTGCAATATTGGACACTTTGATATTGAAATTGACATGGCTTGGTTAAACAGCAACACAAAGATGCGCGAAATTAAACCGCAAGTAGATATTCATAGGTTTAGCGATGGAAAAGAAATTATTGTGTTAGCCAAAGGGCGGTTAGTGAATTTAGGTTGTGCCACAGGGCACCCCTCTTTTGTAATGAGTAATTCTTTTACCAATCAAGTTTTAGCACAAATGGAATTATGGAAAAATAAAAACACAGATAAATATAAAGTCGGCGTTTATACGCTTCCTAAAACTTTAGACGAAGAAGTGGCTTTTTTGCACTTACAAAAAGTGAGTGCTAAGTTAAGCACATTAAGCGACAAGCAAGCAAAATACTTAGGATTAAATAAAAAAGGGCCATTTAAGCCAGAATATTATCGTTATTAAAAGTAACCGAGGTTAGTTGTGACAAATACAACATATGATGTGGCTTTAATTGGCACTCATTTTTTAGCACAGACTTTAAAAAAACACTTAAACAGCAAGGGTTTTTCTGTGGCTTTATTAGAGGTGTTTAATCATGAAGAAAATTATTTTGAATTTTTTTATGGTTTAGAAAACACAGAAGAACAAAAACAGGCTTTAATTAATTTTGAATCCACTTTAGATTGCACGCTGATAGATTCCAAATGTAAGTTAAAGGTAAATATTTTACCTCACAAAGAGCAAAAAGCATCGCCGTTGTGGAAAGCATACGAAGAAGATAGCCAAGTTCTTTCTTTAGATGCCATGATGGACTGGACTACTCAACAAAGAGCCTTAAGTAAGCCAGACACCTTTGGCTTAGTTCAAGTTAAAAAAGAAAATGCAGAAAATTCTTTTTATAAAGTGCAAGTTTCTTCTGAGGAAAAAGAAATTACTGCAAAAAAATTAATTTCTTTAAATTCTCTACAAAACTTAGAAAACTTTTGTAACCTAGCCCCCGAATTAATTTCTTTTTCTAAATCTTTAAAACCTTTTTTATATACAGCTGTACATTTAAAGCTTACGCACCCTAAAAACACCGATCTTTTTAAAGAGGATTTAGAAAAAAAAGATTTACACATTTTTCAAAATAAAAACTTTCAACATTGTGTTGGAAGGGTAAAAGAGGGCCAATCTTATTGGACTTGTTTTATTCCTTACGAAGATTTTGAATTTAATACCGACCTATCTATAAAGGCGATACATTATTTAAAACAAAAAATACAAACCATTTGCCCTCAGTTATTAGAAATAACTTCTAAAGAAAAAGTTATTGTAGAAACTAGTTTGTATTCTAACAAATTTTTTAAAGGCTTTTCTGGTAAAAAAAATAAATTAGTTTTAGATAGCCAAAATGTTATTAACGAAGCTTGTAAAAAAGAAAATAAAAATTTATTTTTTGCAATTAGTTCTAAAGTGTACCCTAGCACTTCTGTTCCCGCTTTGTGGACTTCTTTTCAAGAAGCAAGCAAGTTGATTATAGAAAGTTAATAGGGTCGATAGTAACATCACACTTAATATTAGAAGGCTTTTTAATTTTATTGTTTAGCAGCTCTTTGCAAAAGTGATTTAGCATTTTGTAATCATCAGATTTAATTAAAATTTGATAGCGGTATTTATTGCGTACTTTAAATAAGGTAGCCGGCGAGGGGCCTTTAACAACAATATTTTTGTAAAAAGCATATTGCTTAATCCATTGATTAGCTAGCTTTACTAAATTTTTTGCGTACTGGTTAGAAGAATGTTCACTAAGGCTATGTACTTTTATTAAAGCAATTTTATTAAAAGGAGGGTACATAAAGTCTTTTCTGTTTTTTAATTCCGCCTTTGTAAAGTCGATATAATTTTGCGTAGCAACAAAATCTAAACAAGGGTGGTCGGGGTTAAAGCTTTGAATAAAAACTTCACCTTTTTTTTCGGCCCTTCCTGCGCGGCCACTCATTTGCACTAATAATTGAAAACTTTTTTCATTGCTGCGAAAATCAGGAAAATAAAAACTACTGTCCGCTAATAAAACACCAACTAAGCTAAGGTGAGGAAAATCTAAGCCTTTTGCAATCATTTGTGTACCAATTAATATGTCTATTTTTCTTTCTTCCATATTTTTAATTAAATTTTCGTAATCTTCTCTTTTTGTAATTTCATCTCTATCGGCTCGCGCAACATTTGCTTGTGGAAATAGCTGTTGCAAATCTTGCTCTACTTGTTCTGTTCCTAAGCCCACTGGTTTTAATTCTTGTGATGAGCATTTAGCACAAGATGGATTAAAACTTTCCGAATACTCACAGTGATGGCAAACTAAATATTGTTTTTTATGTAGTGTTAAGTGAATGCTGCAATTTGGGCACTCGGGGGAATATCCGCATTGACCACAAAGCACTTGCGAAGAAAAACCTCTCCGATTAAGCAGTAAAGCAATTTGTTCTTTTTTTTCTAAAGTATTTTTTATAGCTTCTAACAATTTAGCATGTAGCCAAAAGGGAATGTTTTTATCTTTACTAAAAAATTTTGGTTTTTTACTAATGTCTACTTCTTCGTTAGTTTTGCATAAATTTAATATATTTACAGTAGGCAGTGGGTGCGAAGAAATTCTATTGGGAAGTTGATGTAATAAATATTTTTTATCTTGTGCCTGCTTCCAGCTTTCCAAACTGGGGGTGGCCGAGCCTAACAGGATGGGAATATTTTTTAATTTGGCTCTAACAATAGCAGCGTCTCTAGCATGATACCTTAAACCTTCTTCTTGTTTAAAACTTTGCTCGTGTTCTTCGTCGATTATAATATAGGCCAAATTAGGAATATCGCAAAATAAAGCAGAACGAGTTCCAATAAGTATAGATTTTTCTTTATTGCTAATAGACAGCCACTGATTAGTTTTTTCTCTTGGTGTTAATTGAGAATGAATAGTAGCCACTTGGTTAGGAAATCGAGAAGTAAACCTTTGTATTAGTTGAGGAGTTAGTGAAATTTCTGGAACCAATAATAAGACTTGTTTTTTTTCTTCTACAACAGCTTGTATAAGTTGCATATAAATTTCTGTTTTTCCAGACCCTGTTACTCCAAAAAGTAAATGAGTGTTAAAGCCAGTATGTTTTTTTATATTGGCAATGACTTTTTTTTGTTCACTAGTAAGTACGGGTGGTTTTTGTAAAGCGGTTTGTGGAGTAGGAGATTTTTTTTTATTTTTTCTTGTGCTAGCTTTTAGAGGAGGAAAGGCATGCTTGCTTACTAACCCAATGGGATGAAGGTAGTAGTTAGAAAGCCAAAGTAGCCATTGCAAATAGCGTTCTGTAACGGGGTAGTCCATTTCGTGAATTTCTTTTATAGATTTTATGGGAAATGTTTTTTTACTTTTTTCTGCCACCGCATTTGCTTTTTCCTTTTTTTCGGCTTTTAGGGTAACCGCTTTGGCCTTACCCGCTTCGTCTTTATCCACGCCGTCTTTATCCACGCCCTTTTTTATAACTAAACCCTGCACTAAACGCTTCCCCAAAGGCACGCTAACTAGTTGGCCGGGCAAAATATCATTGGTTAAATAAGAGTAAGTTAAGGGTTTTTTTAAGGGTGCAAAAACGGCAACTTGATAAAGAAACATAATATTTTTTTAGCGAAAATGCTTTAAAAAAAACAACAAACTGTCAGAGCCTTTATTAAAGACCGCCACCTCTTTTGGTGTTTCGTTTTTAGGTTTTGCTTGATTAAATTGATAAGAGCTAATGGATTTAACTTTGATTGTTGAAATAGTAACGCTTTGTTTGTTAAAAAAAACTTGTATATTTTTTGGAAGCCAAAGCCCTTTTGTATACCTTTTGTAATTAGAAGCTTGTAAAAAAATATTAGTTTTAAATAAAATTTGCTTAATATAAAATCGCAAATTATCAATAATAATATTTGGTCCGTACTTTGCAGGAACTTTTGTTTGCGAAATATTAGACAGATTATTAATAATGTATTGCGGGTTTCCGTTATAGCGAAGTAAGTGGCTAAAAGATTTACTTACGCTTAGTTTTATTTTTTTAGCGGCTTTAAAAAAACGAGAAGAGTTTTTGCTAAAAAAAAAGTTTTGGTAAAAATACTCTCCAACAGGAGCTATAAAATATTTCGATTCTTGCCAAACTTGCTTTTTGTTAGTGGAGTAAACGCTAAAAGTATTTTTATAAGAGCTTTTAAGTTTAATTAGGTTGTCTTTAATGTACCAAGTTTCATAAAGGGTATATTTATTATCAGAAAAAAAAACTTTTTGTTGAACTTGGTAAATGCCCTTGCCGTGTTGTGCGGTAACCAATTGTGCTAAGCCTTTTACCGAGGGAACATAGGCTTTTGTTGTGCTGCTAATTAGCAATACGATTAAACCCAACAACCAACTGGACTTTCGACGGTATAAAAAATGCATAAATAATGTATGCCAGCATAGGCGTGAGTTGTAAACTTTTCTTTATCTTGTCCGATAAGTATATATGAAGATTATTTTTGTATTTTTTTGCCTATGGCTTCTTTCTGGGTGCAAAGATAGTCCCAAAAAAGGGGGCGTCACCGACGGTTCGGTGCCTTCTTCGCCCATAGTGAATGCCAACTTAACAGCCAACCCTTACGAGTTTGTATTTGATACCATTGCCTATATGTCTTGCAGTAACCCTGCGGGAGGGTCGCAGTATCCTCGTGGCACATTTTTTACTTTTAAGGTGGGGGCTTATAACCCAGGGGCAGGATTAAAATTATCCTCTGATTTTTTAAAGGCCACAGCCTATTCTGACTTAACAGCAGCGAAAAGATTTTTTAGAAGAGAAAATAGTTTTAATGCGTCTTACTCCCGCAGCGGTGAAGCACAATGGTCGATACAGTTAAGTGTACGAGGTAGTGACCCTAATTCGTCTAATACAAATTCACTGAATCAGATATGGCCTGTTGAAGGAGGTGTGGCCGCGCGGGGAACAGATTACCATGTTCTTTTTCCTAATAGACAGTACGGTTCTTTTCAAGTTTTAACTCAATTATTAAATTTAGCAGAATTTAAAAAGGACGATCCTTACCTCCGTTATGCGAAGGGAAATTCTGGCCTAAACAACTCTTATTTTGAGCAAAGTTTGGGAAGAAGGGGTCTGTCTTTTTTAGGTGCTTCTTTCGATGCTATAAATGAGTTACACACTAATAGGCGTAGATTAACTGCTCTTTATGCCGCCACGGCCCCTAATAACCCCATTCCTATTAAGGCCAGTGGTAATGGTACAGGTCGGTCGTTTGCACTAAGCTTTAACGCTGTGGGAGAGGAGAGTCCGCAAGATAGAAGAAAGCTAGTGAGGGTTACTGAATATCGTGTAAAAAATGCTGTGGGAACAAAAGAGTCTTCTGTGGGTTGGAGCTGTGGTTCTTACCAAGTAATGAGGCACAAAGATCGAGCGCGGTGTGCCACTTCTTCTGGCGGTTCGACAATATCTTCAGAACCTTCAAAACTTTTAGAACGGGCTATGGAAAATGTATGGGGCTCCACAGGGTTTTGGAAATTCAATCATAATGACAAATGTGCAGTTTTTCAATTAAACACAAAAGCAAGCACCCCAGAAAACAGAACGACTCATAATGTTTGTTACGATGAGGTTGCGTTAGCCGACAGAACCAATAAAGAGGTAGCTTATCAA
>VSKW01013580.1_pt1 | contig 22827 bp, 20 predicted proteins | sample 4798611 | NCBI WGS metagenome assembly VSKW01 (sample SAMN12179536, study PRJNA552185) | sponge metagenome | biome: deep-sea hydrothermal plumes; feature: spots directly above weak diffusing fluid; material: sea water; isolation source: sponge from the Crane site of a hydrothermal vent ...
GGGCATATGAAATCAGAAGGAAAACTACGAAGAAATATGTTGAAAGGTAAGATTGGAGATAAAATAAATGCTATTTTATGCGTAGTTGGGCATAATTTACGATTATTGCTTGCTTGGATAGCATAGCTTTTGTCGTGCCTGAATTTTTTCACCTCAATATCTATAATTCAGTCGTTTAAATTATTTTTTCACAAAAAAAAATTGATTTATTCAGAATAGACGACATAACACTTCACATCCAAAGACTGACTCTACTTGTGATAAAAAACGATCAATAAATTTTTTAATGAAGAGTCCTGATTCAAAACTATTTTACTAATTGATGCGGAGCTGATCAACATTTTTAAGCTGAATAGAATATTTTTATAATCAAATAGCTTTATATTATTAGAATGAGCTTGCAATTTAATCAAGCCTTTCATTATTTGTTCAATCAAACATAGAGTATATTTACTTGTTGTTGTTTTTCATTAAGAGATAAAACAAGGAGATCGTTAGACTCGCGAATACACTGAGAGATTGGAGATAATATTAGGACCAATATTTCCATATTGATATTTTGATCAAAAAAAATGGAGTCCTTATCAAATTTCAGGGCGATTGAGATTAGAAAATATACAGATTAGTCATGAAACTATTTTACAAAAAGTTGAGAGCCGCAAAGCAAATGAAGTAAAAGGCTGTATTATCAAGCACTTAAGAAGGATCCCGCTTAAATATAGACAAACAATTACTTTTGATAATGGAAAAGAATTTTCTCAGCATGAAGTCTTATCTAAAGCATTGAAAATAAAATGTTATTTTGCTACACCTTATGCTTCTTGGAAAAGAGGTTTAAATGAGCATACCAATGGATTATCTCGTCAATATCTGCCAAAGAAAACAGAGTTTATAGGCATAGAAAATGATAAGATCTTAGCGATTCAAAAAGCACTCAATAATAGACCTAGAAAAGTGTTAAACTATCGAACACCTAACGAAGTTATGCGAGGAATAGAAAAACCTTTAGGTGTTGCACTTCATGGTTGAATGGGCCCATGTAAATTAATATATAACACATTGAATGGCATAATATTTTTTATAAATATCAATTAATTACAAAAAATTTAAGCTACTTTTCATCCTATCTAAGAGAGTATTACTCTACAACAATAGAATGCTGGAAATAATATATTACCTTGTGTCGTTTTTTAAAAACAATCAAAACGCATCATGTTTGCCATACCTTTTTCATGGAAACAGATTTTCTTTATAAAATAATTTATGTGCTGTTCAGAAAGATAGGCAACGTCATCATTGAAAATAGCTATCATATGATCATGATTATTATTTAATTTGCCTCCACGCCTGACGCCCGTTTTGATTATTCTTTTGTAGATTATTTTTCAATTTTAAGTTAAAAATAATACCATTGGATGTATTTAAATACTGAATACTTTGATTTCCTGCAGATAACAAAGAAGAAGATAAGATCAATCCATCAAACAATACACCAACAATTTTTTCATTATTTGAAGAAGAAGGTACTAAAGTTGTTTCACCATCAACAATAACTGCTTGAGAAGAATCTTTTTGATCAAAAACACCATCTTGATTTAAATCAAAAACCACGTCATCAAACCCTACACCAGTATAAGCATCTAACCCTAATACCCAACTATAGCCTCCATTCCCGCAAGGTATATTATAAGGCGAAAAAGTAATACATTTTAATCGGCGACCGTTAACAATAGGTTGCTGCAATATACGCTCCCCTATCGCAGGGGCTAAAGGATTATTCATCAAGTATAATCGCCATCCTCTATATCTATCCCAATTCATGGTTTCATTTAGAGGAGCCGGTGGAATATGCCTAACCACTGTTGTTTCAGTAGATCGAATTAATTCATCATTATCATTTCTACGACCTACGTGGATCGTATCTGGTGTATTCATATATCGTGATTGTAGTTGGTAATCAAGAATCCATCCTTCAGCTTCTACATTATCTTCAATAGCACATAAATATTGTGGTGCTTGAAAAGTTGAGTATCTTTCATGTGCTAATAAATAACGACCTGTACCAAATATAATTAAATTATTACCATTGAACAATTTGACAATATTGAGTTCTGCGCTAATTGGATTTTTAATGTCGCCTCTAAATAAAGGATAAGCAAGACCGTTACTATGGCGATAAGCAGAACGCCAATTATTAGGATTTTCATCATTACAATCAAATTTCCAAATATGACCTCTAACATCGGCAGCATAAATATACTCTACTTCGCCTGTGATGTTATTACCAATGACCATTGGAGAACATAAACCATTACTTAGAATTTGCAAATGATCGCCACCAAAGGCTACAGACGGCACACTAATAATTTTAATCGGCCTCCCTGTTAAGGCATTTAAAATAAACAGACGCGGTAAATTATCTGAACCTTCATTATCAATACTATTATAACCATTTCCAACGATCACTGCCCATTGATTATTTTTCATTTTTCCAATACTAGGTGCATGTAACTGATGCCCCATATTTTCATTTTTTGTCCACTCTTCTGCTCGTATTTTTGATTTATCACTAGCAGATAATTCCCATAAAACAGGATTACTTCCTTGTTTAATCGCTTCAGGATTGGTAATATCTAATGCCACTAAACCTTTCACGCCTACACCAAATCCTGTGACTAATATGGTTCGCCATTGTTGCCCATCATAAATATCTTGCACTTTAGGTTTAGCATCAAAAAAAGCATAATGCTTATACAGTGGTGATGCAAGTTGATGTAAAAAAGGAGCCATTTGAAAAGAAAGATAAGCAAAATACTCATCGCCTGTCAATGCATCAAAAGCATGCAACATACCATCGTTCGCTCCAACATACAATAAAGGTCTTCTATTTCGATGATGCTTTTTAAAAATCGAATAGTCTGCACTTACATATAATCTACTGTTTTGATCAGGATTCTTCACTAAAACTGGGCTAGAGTGAATAATATCACCTAATTTTTTAGACTTTCTACGAAATACAGTATTGGTTGCATATGTCATATTTCCACGTAAAAAATTGACAAAATGATTTAAATATTCATCATCTGATTGAAAGAAATATTTATTTTCTAATAAAATAGATCTCCAACTTTCCGGTAAATGATTTGAAAAAAATGAACGACTACTAAAATGATTTAATGTATCTGAATAAGAAAATAAAATACTTCGAATGGCTTGATCAGATTGTACGTTTAATCTATCTTCTGCACTCCATAAAGGAGTTGGATTAATGGCTCCAGTCGATTGATTCACCGAATAAGCAAAAATATCACCACTCCAATCATAAGGATTAAATTGACATTGATATAAAATATTAGCTTTTTTCAAATTTGAACTATCTAATAAAATTGAGTTGCTGAGGCGTGTATCTTTTCTTTCAATTGATTCTGTTATTTTTTCAAAAGCTTCAAAAAAATTTTTGCTAATATCCAAAAATAACCCTCCACTATTAAAAGCGGCATGATGCAAATCATTGGCTTGTCTTATGCGTGCATCCGGTTGTCCAGCATGCCCCCATTCTACACTATTAGCTGATAAAGGGTTATTTAAGCTATCTACTGGCACGCCTAACTCATTTGTTTTGATTGAACTAAATAATCCAAAACCAAGCACTAACATAGTTAAATGCTGATGCATTAAAGTTCCATCTGTATTTGTAGTATTATTTTCTAAATCAGGACGTAAATCAGTTATATAATAATAACGAGCTATATCTGCAACGGTTGTTTCAACCCCGTCTTGATCAATATCTCCACTTGTAACATCATCTCCAGGTAGACTAGAAATAATCGAAGCCACATCACCATCTGTTGCTAGTAATAGGTAATTATTTTGGCAAGAATAATAGATTGGTCCGTTCTGTGTCTCCGTAAAATAACTACCAATCTTATCAATTGTCTCGTGTAATAAGTAATTATTATTTGTTTGCACAATAGGTGTTTGCTCTATTGCGCGAATAATATTTATATTATGATCATATAAATTAGAAGGTTGCATATCATAGGTTACAGCCGGTGCTTTTTTTAAAATTGACCCAAAATCGCTCACTTTAGCAAATGAGTAACGGTAATGTGGATATTTTTTAATTAATTCAAATAAAGTACTTTTTAATGCCAGTAAGCGTGTTCTATAAAACTGAAACCAAATGGCATAGTTTCTTTTCATGTTTGAAACAATGAATCGATCTGTGATGTCATACTGAAAGACATAATTAATTAAACCGGTACTCGTAGCAGTTATAATGCTAAATTCAGCTGTATAACATTTCACTTTATTATCTTCAAATATATAAACATGATGCGTATCCCATAAATCGATAGTGCCATTGGCAATATTGGTTCTACTGTCTAAATAATTATCAGGGAACGATTCATTATAACCATGCGTGTCTTCACTAACAACATATAAACTACCATTTAATGATATTCTTTCGCCTCCACTAAGCTCAATATTATCAAAATCATCGGGGCTTTCAATAGATGGCCATTTTTTATATTTTATTGTCGGATTGTAGTACAATAAATTATGTTGACTTGAAAAAAAACGCCAGTCTGTTAATTGATTAAAGAATACATTTAAATCAGCTGGTTTGTAATTAATGGTTTCACCTGTATATAATTGGCTGGCTTCTTCATAGACCGCATAATGATTTGTATCCGAAGAAGCAAAATTACTAGATAAAGCATGAATATAAGGGAAAGGTTGAAATATGTTATCTGTTCTTATTTTACTCAACATCAAACCAGTCCTGACATAGACTGGGCCAGTTCTTGACATAGGTAGGAAATAAGCAGGGGCACTCCAATGAGGAGCAGTTAACACTTCATAATCCATCGTTTCTGTATCATCTAATAAAATCATCACATTTGGCCTAGCAACAATGGATAAATACAGTGGTGTTTGTGATAAAGGCAAAGAATCTGGATTCATAAATCCAAAACTAGCATACGATATCAAACTAACCCAAAATAACACGACAACTCTTAAGTATAAATCGCATTGATTTGCCAACATATTAGAACTCCAAAAAAAACTAATAAATATACTCTTTTTTATAAAGGGTCTGAATAATAGATTCAGATAAAGCATCTGGCAATAAGGCAGAATCACCATAATTTTGAATAATATATCTATTGTTATGACTTAAACCACGAGATGTAATACGATAATTCCATAATTCAGTATCAGAAGAAATAGATAAATTTAAGAAAGTTGTTTCATTATAATAGATTTCTATCACGACTTGAGCTGCAGGAAATGCGGCGTATACAGGCACCGATATCCAAAAAGAAGCATCAGAATAATCATGATGAACTAAAGGAACTAAATGATCTAAAGATATATTGAGTGGCATTAATAATTCGACCAGATGATTGGGAGAAGTTGCTTCAGAAATCAAATTTTCAACAATTTGAATACCAACTTCAGCATTGTAAAATGACTCTTGTTTTTCAGTCGCCATATGATTCAATTGCATTAAAAAAGAATGTCGTTGAAATTGTAAAACCAATGTTGTTGTGACAATTAATAAAAAAATAAAAGTGATAGGTAATGCGACACCATATTGGTGGTGCATAGGTTTGATTATTTTGAAAGTAAATATCATAAGTTAAATATATTTCTAAAAGTATTGATCAGTAAAAATGATAATCCAAAACGATTGGATAAAATATCACGATAATTTAAAAACTGAGATTGGCGTGCCAGATCAGTTGCTATATTTTGATAATCAGACATCAATGTAACGCTAAGGGCACTATCAATAAATACAGAACGATGATCTTCATCATCGTTCCCTAAAGTTCTAAAGGTACTCATCTCCAGATTAAAAGCATTGATACTATTGTCAGCACTATCATTCAGTCTAGCGACCTCTTGTTTATTCGTAAACAGACCTTCTATATTCATAATTTGTGAATACATTTTCGTCACACTATCTATATCTTTTTGCTCTACTGTATATAATATAGGACGTGAGATTAATACTTCAATAGGTCCATGCATAGCATTCAATGCTGTTGTTGCTAAAAAATTCGATATCTCGATTTGAGCACTGGTTTTATTGATACGAGTCGGTTTCACTAAAATAGTGGACTGGCAACTTGAAATAAGCAATAATCTCAAATCTAAATCATCTCTTAAAAAAATAGGGCTATCCAAATTAATCTGTAAAATAGAACGCTCTTCAGTTACATTCGTATCATGTGATAAAACATAACTCACATCAGGTTCAATAGACCAAGCATAGAATATCTCTTTTCTTTCAAAAAAAACATCAGGAGAATATACCTCATCATGCTTCTGTATAGGTATATTAGGAGTCATGTTATACAGTTGATAGTCATTAGGAATGGTAGAGCCTATGATGACTTGTTGATTTTTTCCTGAACATCCTTTATAGCCTGCCATTCGAATATCATAAGATAATATTTCAGATATTTGATATTTATTGTTGTATAGATCCATTGCTTTTTGCGTAATTTCTTTATTTTTATACACAACTGATAAATTTTGCAACATAATATATAATAATGAAACACTCAAAGCCATTGAAATCATCATTTCAATCAACAAAAGCCCTATTTGCTTCTGATGTGCTTTAGCGTGTCGATTCATCAAGTTTTTTTCACCATGTTAAGGTACAAAAATTTGGATATGACTTGCTGTCGTATGTGGATTTTTTGTTAATTTCAATGGTTCTAATAAAGCATGATTATCCAACGAATTACCGGCTAATAAATGCCGGACAGGCCCTAATGATACTCCGACATCTCGAGTCCATTGAATCGCTGGATTATTACTCCAGATAATATGTATTGTATAAATATTACCAGTTTGCGTACAACGCGATAAAATTTCATCTTGTAATATTAAATCATACACATCAGAATGCTCTAATTTTTCAGTACTACGACAAACCAAACCTAAACCATGCGGTAAAGCCATCCCTATCGAATAATTCCATCTAAAAATTTGATTTTTTACTTTTTCTTCTGGTGTACAGTCATTCTCATTACATGCTTTTCTTGCAGGATCAGGATTATCATATACACTAGGATCAATATTAAATTGTTTATTATGCAATATCGTTTCAGCCATATTTCTAGCTAAATCAATAGCTTGAGAATGATACTCCACATAAATACTTTGACGTTTTATTAAAAACTGAACAGATAAAAAACCTAAAGCCGTCACTGTAAAAATAAATAATGCTAATAAATTATCAATTAAACCAAAACCTAGCTCATTAGACTGCATTCGCATCATGAACAATCAACCTCCACTCCTTGCCGAAGGATTATGTCACCAAAGATCACGTGAACAGATTTAGCATATTGTGCATTTAAATGGTTTAATGATGAGCAAAAATTGATTTTAACATTCGGTGAATTCATACCATTTGGATTAAAAGTAATTGCATTCACGCTATTGGTAGAAAAAGTGGTTTGAATACTATAGAGTGGTTTTAATATAAAGCGTTTCACAGGAACAACAAATGATATATCCGACTGAAAAGCCAATTGCCAGCCATTGTCCCAATCTGAATTTGAACCACACGTCATGTCATTAGGATTTAGAGCACACACTGAGATGCGTGTTTTTTTTAAAATCGCTGTTATTTTTGCCATTTTCAAAAAACCAATGAGTGACTCAGCTCGATCTTCAAGGCCTAATATCACACGTCGGTTTTCCATGATAGGCAAAACCCAGGAAAATAAAATTGCTGAGATCGCCACGACACACATTAACTCCAATAAAGTAAACCCTTTACAGAATATAGTATTATCTCTCATGAACAGTTGAGTCCTTCAATGAGTCAGCATGATATCCTTAATTTCAGGTAATGCATTACGATTTCCTGGTCTTATCTTGAGAATAAACACTTTAAAATATAATATACGGCCTGCTAAAGGATGATTAAAATCAACGGTCACGATTGTATCTGAAATATTTTGAACAACCCCTAATATTTCTTCATGATTTGCAGTATCGAAAGCTACGACTAAACCAATTTTTAAATCAACTGATTTAAATAACGCCATAGATAGCCTTTTAATATTATTTTCTTGTTTTTCTCCAAACCCTTGTTCAGGTGATAATGTAAATGTTTTTTCTTGATTGACGAGTACGTTTTGCATAAGTTTTTCAAAACGTGCTGGCATTTGGCCTGAACCAATCATTAATTCAACAGGTTCACCTTCAAAGGTGCTATCTACACATGACTCATTTGATTGATCGCAAGAAAGCGAGAAATGCAATAAAACTTGATCGCCTTTTTTCATAAATAGAATCTCATTTTCACAACACAATCAATAATCAATAATCAATAATCAATAATCAATAATCAATAATCAATAATCAATAAGAATCGTGTGATTTTTTATCATAACATTATTTTGATAAAAATATACTACGACTTGCTAATAAAAGAGCGCCTATTGTAATTGAAATGTCAGCGACATTAAAAATTGGAAAATATACAGACTGGTAATGCAGTGCAATAAAATCGATGACGTACCCATACATCAGTCGATCTAATAAATTACCCACAGCACCGCCTAATAATAACATAATAGCCATTGCTTTAAATCGATCGGAAACTGAAAATTTCAGCCAAACGATTAAAATAAAACTCATTATAATAGCCAATATACTTAAGAATGGGCGCTGCCAACCAGAAGCTTGGCTTAAAAAACTAAAAGCTGCACCTGAATTATAGGCTATTTTTATGTCTAACCAAGAGGTTAAATGTACTCCAGTTGAATATAATGCATGATGATCTAATATCCATATTTTTGTTTGTTGATCTAGTAAAATAATGAGTAAACTGAAACAAAACCAACCAAAAAAACAAGAACAATGTTGCTTTACCATCATTTTTTCTCTCATACTAAAAATATTGACTGTATCAATATAGTTTTCATTAAACTATCGATCATCTGATTTAATATGTTTATAATATTTGTCGACGTTGTTCAGGTTGCGCTTTTTTAATAAATTGATCATGCTTTTTTCGAATCAACTTAGCCGTTTTAATTGGATTTTTATGTTTCACAGGTAAAGCTGTAGAAATTGATTTAGGTGGCAACTTGACCAATTCATATAATGCATTCACTTCTAATTGTGTTAATTCACGATACTTGCCTTTTGTTAAATTTCTAGGCAATAAAATATTACCCATACGGACACGTTTTAAGCGATTGACGGTTAATCCTTGGCTATCCCATAGTCGCCTTACTTCTCTATTTTTACCTTCTTTTATACAGACATAATACCAATGATTACATCCTTCACCGCCAGCATCAAAAATATCAGTAAAGTGTCCTAAACTACCATCTAATAAAACACCTGCTTTCATCGCAATCTGTTGCTCTTCAGTGGCTGTCCCAAAAATACGAACAGCATATTCTCGATCTACTTCAGAGCTAGGATGCATTAATTGATGCGCAAGATCACCATCGGTTGTTAAAATTAATAAACCAGATGTATTATAATCTAATCGACCAACTGTAATCCAACGGGTTGTTTTCAATTTTGGCAACCCATTAAAAATAGTTTCACGTTGCTGAGGATCATGCCGAGTACATAATTCACCTTCCATTTTATGATAAATTAAGACGCGACACTCATCAGGTTGTGATGTTGTATATCGAACAGGCTGCCCGTTAACATGTATTTTTTCTCGACCGGTGACACGCATACCTAATGCAGCAGGCTTAGAGTTGACTGTAATTTGGCCTTGCTGCATCATCACTTCAATTTGACGACGAGAAGCGACACCATATCGTGCTAAAAGCTTTTGCAGCCTTTCTCCCACATCATTATTATTTTCTTGATTTAAAGGCATTTTTTTGATCTCATTACATCATGTTACTGGGTCGTTGTGGCTCAGTTTAGTCCACACAGAGAAGCTTGTCTATGCATTTGAAAAAATTGATACGCAGAGATAAAGTCACTCATCTGATTGATCAGACTGATCTGCTTGCATTGATTCATTATTCATATTATCTTTTTCTGATAAATCACTATCCACAAAATCAGTTTTCACTGTACTCAACAATTCATCTAAACTAGAAAAAATAACTTGATCAGCCTCATCTGCTTGCTCTTTAAAATTTTTCGCAAGATCAAGATCAACTAAAGTGAGCGCTTGTTTTGTCGTGCTCTGCCGATCGATCGCTTGCTCGGTCATGTCTTGATTGTTTTTAGAATCATCTAGCAAGGTCGTTTCAGATAATATTTTTTCAGATAAGTAGTTGAATTCTGGAAGATCTTTTAAACTTTTTAAATTAAAATAATCCAAAAATTGTCGCGTGGTTGCATACATAGCAGGTCGACCAGGCACTTCGCGATAACCAATAATTCGAATCCATTCACGTTCTTGTAATGTGCGCATAATATGACTACTCACACTCACACCTCGAACTTCTTCAATTTCTCCTCGAGTTACCGGTTGTTTATAGGTAATAATCGCTAAAGTTTCTAAAAAAGAACGCCCATATTTAGGTGGCTTTTCAGACCAAAGCTTATGAACCCAAGGTACTACATCATTTTTTATTTGAAAACGATACCCACTAGCCACTTCAATTAACTCAATACCGCGAGACTGGTACTCAGCAGTTAAAGCATTCAAAGTAGTCTGTATTTCATCAGCAGTAATCGCTTTCTCTTCAGGTAAAACAGCGATCAGTTGAGCGATAGTCATCGGTTTTTTTACAGCAAATAAAATAGATTCAATGATATTTTGTAATGGTACTGATGTGTCATATTGATTGTCAATGGGAGATTCACGCTGTTTTTCGACCCATTCCATGTCATCCATCTGCACCATCATGATTGCTCCTTAGTTTAATATGAATAACTCCATAATCTTCATTTTGTATTAACTCCACACAAGCTTCTCTCACTAATTCCATCAAAGCTAAAAAAGTAACGATTACACCCATTCGACCTTCAGTTGTCAATAAAATGGCACTGAAAGGTATAAAACTGGATTCATCATTCAGTCGATTTAAAATAATCAACATTCTCTCTCGTGTGGGAAAAACTTCGCGTTCTACAGTATGTTCATCATATAGTTTAGCGCGATCTAATACTTCTGATAAAGCCTGTAATATCTCTTTAAAATGAATATCAGGATAAATTTTTTCTTTTTCTATAATTGGAAAATCAAGATCAAATAAAAGAACATCACGATCTACACGTGGCAAGGCGTCTAATTGATACGCTATCTTTTGAAAATGTTCATATTCTTGTAATCGCCTCACTAATTCAGCACGAGGGTCTTCTTCTTCAACCGACTCATCTAATTGTGGCAATAAGAAACGTGATTTAATTTCGGCTAACGTCGCCGCCATGACTAAATATTCGCCTGCTAATTCAAAATGTTCAAAATTCATCATCCCCACATAAGACATATATTGCGCAGTAATAGGTGCAATTTTAATATCTAAAATATTCATATTATTACGTTTGATTAAATATAATAATAAATCTAAAGGGCCTTGAAAAGCATCTAGAAAAATTCGAAAAGCATCGGGAGGAATATATAAATCATCAGGAATTTTTGTGAATGCTTCGCCTTTCACTAATACAACATCGACTGTATTGCTCTGGCTCTCTTGATGATTTAAACAGGGTATATCAGAATGATTTGAGTCCACTTAAATTGTATCCTTACTTAAATTGACTTATATTGAACACCTATTCAAAAAAAGATTGTATTATTTAGCCTATCTTGTTCCTTCAAGATCAGCAATATAAAGATGATCGTAACGAGTATAATGCATTGATTTATTTGGTGCCGAAGGCGGGATTTGAACCCGCACAAGCATCGCTCACCACCCCCTCAAGATGGCGTGTCTACCAATTCCACCACTTCGGCTATGCACAATCAACATCATCATAAGGGTAAACATATTGAAGGTCAACCCTCTAACAATAAACATAGCGATAGCATATCATACTGTATTTAATAAGACTGAAGACAATCCTATTGTTTGATTGTATCAGAAGAGACAGATGACGCCTCATCGTTTACCTTTCCAGATTGCTCAGCAGGTTTATCTTGCTTTACATCTTCAGATTGCATAGAAGGCATATCAGATGATTCGATGACTGCTGGTATATCATTTGTATTTAATAAAGCATCTGCGACATAATTTACTTTTTGTTTCGTTAGAATATATAAAGCAATACAAGTCACTAATAATCCTAAAGCAATAAAACTTGTGATTTTCACTAAAAAACTAGTTGAACCGCGGCCACCAAAAACAGTTTGTGAGGTGCTTGCACCAAATGCAGCACCAGCATCAGCACCTTTACCTTGTTGTAATAACACTAATCCAATGAGAAAAACTGACAAAGTAATGTGTATTATTAGTATTAACGTTTCCATATTAACATCAACCTTTTATTGTGTACAAATTGAAATAAATTCATCTGACTTTAATGAAGCGCCACCTACCAATAACCCATCAATATCAGGTTGCGCTAAAAAATGATTTGAATTCTGAGCCGTGACACTACCACCATAGATAATTCGTATCAAGTCAGCATCCCATTGATCATATTCACTCACGATGAGTCTAATGTTCTCATGTACCACTTGAACCTCACTTTCAGTCGCAGCTTTTCCAGTACCAATAGCCCAAACAGGCTCATAAGCAATTACTAAATCTTGCTGTTCACAAGATATAGGATCTAAAAATGCTTTTAATTGTCTTTTCAGTACATCCAATGTTTCATGATTTTTATACTGACTTAATGTTTCTCCAATACAGACTATAGGTGTCATTCCAAATTCTAACAAAATAGCTATTTTTTTTAAAATTTGGTGATCTGTTTCACCAAATAATAAACGTCTTTCAGAATGTCCTACTAATGCGTAAGATACACCATAATCTTTTGCCATACCTGGAGAATGTTCACCTGTATAAGCTCCCATGCTTTCATGAAAAATATTTTGAAAACCCCAACTAATATCCGAATTATACAATAAATTTGCAGTTTGCGGGATATAAATTGCAGGTGGAAAAATCACAATATCTTGATGCTCTAAATTAGATAATTTTTCCTTAAATAATGTTAAGCGTTTTTCATTTTCCGTTAAAGAGCCATTCATTTTCCAATTTGCAGCCAGTAAAGGTTTCCGCATATTCTGCCCTCTAAGTATTGAATATCATGTGTCGCATACAATGATAAAGACTAAATGTAATCTTCAGGTTCTCAATGAATTGACTCATGTATTAAGTTGCCAATTAATGCAACGATTTTTTTAAGTTGAACAGTCACTGTTTGATCATTTGAATTTTCAACCATAATACGTATAACAGGCTCTGTGCCTGACAAACGAATTACAATACGCTCTTTAGCTTGCGATTGTTTTTCAATTTGTCTTAAAGCAATATTCAAGTTATTTTTTTCTAATACACCATAATGACTTGGCAATGGAATATTGACTGTTTTTTGAGGATATTTCAATAAAGATTTCCGCAACATAGATAAAGGTTGATTCTTTTTCATCATAATGAATAATACTTGCAACGCAACCACAATACCATCACCAGTGGTTGTCAGATGACGACAAATAATATGACCTGAAGGTTCACCGCCTAATAACCATTTTTTTGACATAAGTGCTTCATTAATATATCGATCTCCAATTCCTGCTCGATAAAACGGGATATTATGAGCGACTAATGTTTCCTCTAAACCTAGGTTACTCATACAAGTACCGACAACGCCTCCACCTAATAAATCATGACGCTTACGATACATAGCAATAATAAATAATATATCATCACCATCTAAAATGGTGCCTTTTTCATCAATCATGACAACACGATCGCCATCGCCATCAAAAGCAATACCTAAATCAGCTCCTAGTGCCTTCACTTTTTTTTGCAATGGATACAAATAAGTTGCTCCACAGTTTTCATTAATATTTAATCCATTGGGTTGAGCACCAATCAGTGTTACTGTTGCGCCTAATTCTCGAAATACATCAGGACCAACATGATAATTTGCACCATTTGCAGCATCTAGCACTAAATGTATACCTGATAAATTCAATTCAGGCAATACAGTTGATTTGCAGTGTTCAATATATCGACCTGCAGCATCATTCATTCGATGCACTTTACCTAGTTGGTTAGAAGCCACCATAGATAAATTTTTATTCATTGATTGTTCTATTTTTCGCTCCATCATATGCGATAATTTAATACCTTCTGGTGTAAAAAATTTCACGCCATTATCATAATATGGATTGTGCGAAGCACTGACGATGGCTCCACAAGCATTAAATGTTCTGGCTAAATAAGCCACAGCAGGGGTTGGCATAGGTCCTAATAATAAAACATCGATACTAGCTGAAGTAAATCCTGCTTCTAGTGCAGATTCAAAAATATATCCAGAAATACGCGTATCTTTGCTAATAATAATACGACGATAACCCATTTCAGCAAAAAGATAACCTGTCACCAAACCTAATTGAAGAAAAAAACCAGGCGTAATTGGAAATTCTCCAACGCGTCCTCGAATGCCATCGGTACCAAATACTTTCATACTATTCAATTCATTATCCATTTGGATTTTCTATTATCCTTTGATCTTATTTGATATATTTCAAGCACATTGTATGGCTTCAATCATTCGAATCATATCACTTGTTTCAGCTACATCATGCACACGAATGATATTAACACCTGATATCACTAACCAAGCTGCCGCACCTAAACTCATCCATAAGCGATCTTCTACTTTTTTATCTATGATATGCGTCATAAAAGATTTTCGAGACACACCGCCTAACAGAGGTAAATTAAATATTTTCAATTCCTTAAATCGTTTGATTAACTGTAAATCCTGCATAGGTGTTTTACCAAAAAAACCACTGCCAAATCCAGGATCTAAAATCAATTGAGATAATTTGATGCCTTGCTGAGTACAAACTTGAATGCGTTTTTTTAAATCATGCTTCACCGTACTGAGTACATCTTCTGTAATACGCATTGATTGATTTTTTTGGCATAATGAATGCATTAATACAACAGCAATATTGGTATTTTTTTGAAATACTTCCAGCGAACCAGGAGCATGAAGCGCTCTGACATCATTAATCATACTAGCACCGGCATCAATCACATGTGACATCACAACTGGATTACTTGTATCAACTGATACAATTGCACCTAAGCGATTCGAGACATAATCCACAACTGATACAATACGATCTAATTCTTCTTCAGTACTGGGGGTATGCAGTATGTTCGGATTTGTTGATTCCCCCCCAATATCTATAATGGACGCATTAGCTAATAACATCCTTTCTGCTTGTTCAATTGCGTCTTGAAAATTTTTTTTTCGTGATGAATGATAAAAAGCATCAGGGGTTAAATTAATCACTCCCATCACATGTGTTCGATCTAAACACAGTGTATGAGAGCCACATTGTATTTGATAGTCATTCATTGCAAGTGAGAGGTAATAAGTCGTTGTAAAAAATAAAGCATGTTCAAATTTTAATCAGTCTCAGGATGATCGTCAGGTTGACCTGATGTGGATTTTTTATCAGATTGATTGACTGATGCTTTAGGTCGACTCCAGTCTTTCGGTGGTTCAGGCTTGTCTCCTGTCATGATGGTAGCAATTTGAGTCATTGTTAGTGTTTCATATTCCATCAATGCATTTTTCATTAATTCTAATATTGGTTTATTTTCTTTCAAAATAACATGGGCTTTTTTATAACACGCATCAATCAGTGATCTCACTTCTTCATCAATCAAATATGCTGTTTTTTCACTAAAATGACTGCGTGAACCTTGGCTTTTCATTCTTCCTAAAAAAATCTCACCTTCATCTTCGTCATATAATAAAGGGCCTAATTTTTCAGATAAACCCCATTTAGTCACCATATTTCGAGCTAAATTTGTTGCTTGCTGAATATCATTTTGTGCTCCTGTCGAGACACCATTTTCTCCATAAAACATTTCTTCTGCAACACGACCACCATACATTGAGGTAATACGGCTTAATAAATATTGACGACTATGACTTACTTTATCGTCTTCAGGCAAAAACATAGTCACACCTAATGCACGACCACGAGGCATAACGGTTACTTTATACACTGGATCATGTTCTGGCATGTTTAAGCCAACAATAGCATGGCCTGCTTCATGATAGGCTGTCATTTCTTTATCTTTTTCTGTCATAGCCATCGATTTTCGTTCAGGCCCCATCATAATTTTATCTTTTGCTTGTTCAAATTCAAACATACTCACTTTTTTTTGATTGAAGCGAGCAGCATATAATGCAGCTTCATTTACTAAATTTGATAAGTCAGCGCCAGAAAATCCAGGTGTACCTCTTGCAATAACATGTGGATCAATATCTTGTTTTAAAGGTACTTTTTTCATATGTACTTTTAATATTTGCTCTCGACCACGAATATCTGGTAAAGGTACAATCACTTGACGATCAAAGCGACCAGGTCTCAGTAAAGCAGGATCAAGCACATCAGGCCGGTTAGTAGCGGCAATAACAATAACACCATCATTACTTTCAAAACCATCCATTTCAACTAATAATTGATTCAAAGTTTGCTCACGTTCGTCATGCCCTCCTCCTAAACCTGCACCTCGATGACGACCTACGGCATCAATTTCATCAATAAAAATAATACAAGGCGATTGCTTTTTGGCTTGCTCAAACATATCTCTAACACGAGAAGCACCAACACCTACAAACATTTCTACAAAATCAGAGCCTGATATTGTAAAAAAAGGCACACTCGCTTCCCCAGAAATGGCTTTTGCTAATAAAGTTTTACCTGTTCCAGGCGAGCCAATTAGTAAAACACCTCTTGGAATGCGACCACCTAACTTTTTAAATTTGGCAGGATTTTTTAAAAAATCAACTAACTCTTCAAGATCTTCTTTTGCTTCATCAATGCCGGCAACATCCAAAAAGGTTGTTTTAATTTGTTCTTCTGATAAAAGACGCGCTTTACTTTTTCCAAAACCCATAGCACCTCCTTTACCGCCAATGCCATTTTGTAATTGACGCATAAAAAACATAATAACAAAGAAAAATAACAATAAAGGAAAGCTTGCAACAAATAATTGACTCCAAATACTTTGTTTTTCGATCGGTTTTGCAACTACTTTCACTTGACCATTAATTAATTCTTGCATGAGATTCATATCAGGAATTGTTGGAGGAAGATGGACAATAAAAGCACTACCATTTGTAAACACACCTGAAATGGTATACCCGTCAATAATGACTTGATTGACTTGATTTTGATTAACCTGAGCTACAAAATCTGAATAACTAATATTCTCTTGTGTTGAACGCAAGCCTTCAAAGTTTTTAAAAACAAATAGCAACAGTGATGCAATAATTGCCCATATTATCAGATTCTTCAACATATCGTTCATAGAGTCACCTTCAGAAAATGCAGAACAAAAACAAGTCAATTGCTAATATATGATCATGCTAAAATCGCAATTATATCAAATATAACAAGAATAATTATAGAAAAATAAGAAAATTTTATAGAATTTCATCATAATCCAGTATTTAGGAGGTATCAGCCACGATAACACTGTCCTATCAAATAAACTTCTCGAGAGCGATCCTTTGAAGCATCTGGCTTTCTCACGAATATTTTAGCAAAATATTTTTTCAATAATTGACAGTAAACATCAAATCCTTCACCTTGAAAAATCTTCGTCAAAAAATTCCCACCAGGCTTCAATACGGTTACCGCAAAATCTAACGCCAATTCTACAAGGTACATCGATTGCATTTGATCTACTACACGAATACCACTTAAATTAGGAGCCATATCGGACATGACTAAATCCACTTGTTTATGATGAAAACTATCTAAAAGTGATTGATATATTAATTCTTCTGTAAAATCGCCTTGCACAAACTTCACACCAGCAATAGCCTCCATCGGTAAGATATCTGAAGCAATGATGCAGCCATGTTTTCCAACACATTCGGAAGCTACTTGACTCCAGCCACCAGGAGTAGAGCCTAAATCTACAACACAATGACCTGGTTTTAATAATTGGTCTTTTTTATTCAGTTCCAATAATTTAAAACTAGCTCTTGAACGATAATCAGATCGCCAAGCTTGTTGAACATAAGGATCTTTTCGCCATTCATTTAACCAACGCTGATTACTACGCTTAGATCGAGGCATGTGAACATCACTACAGGATAAAATGACTTAGTCTAACACACTTCCAGCAAACACGACTGTCTGATATTGTGAATATCTGATGAATCAGTAAAAAACACCATTTAAAAACTAAGTATTGGAGTTATTTGATTGTATATCATCATATTTTTCTACTGCTTTCTCCTGGAGAGTCAAAAAATATTTTGCTTTTATCACAATAATATTATATTAAATTATTGATAAATCACTCAATAACTATTAAGATATAAAAAATCATAAAATCTCTGTTTATGAAGCACACTCAGCTATGCTTTTTTAAAACAATTTTTTCATACCAAAAATTAAAGAGTAATGACTGTTATGGCTATAGAACAAACCTTGTCTATTATTAAACCAGACGCCGTTGCTAGTCATCATATCGGTGATATTTTACAGCGATTTGAAAAAGCTGGTTTACAAATTATTGCAATAAAAATGATGCATTTATCAACAGAATCCGCACAAAAATTCTATGCAGAACATCGAGAACGTCCTTTTTTTACAGCACTCATTGATTTTATGACTTCTGGTCCCGTGCTCATTTCTGTCTTATCAGGCGAATCAGCCGTACTTGTTCATCGCAGCTTAATGGGTGAAACTAACCCTAAAGAAGCTAAAAAAGGCACCATTCGTTCTGATTTTGCAACATCTATTGATGAAAATGCAGTTCATGGCTCCGATTCACACATATCAGCCATTCGAGAAATTCAATATTTCTTCAATCAGCTCGAGATTTGTCCGCGCACTCGATAATATCATCATGAGCAATATAATGATTAATTCACCCCATGATGACATATCATCTGAACATCCCATCAATTTATTAGGATTCACGCAATCTCAACTGATTACTTTTTTTGAAAGTATAGGTGAAAAAAAGTTTCGAGCAAAACAAATCATGAAATGGATTTATCAGTATCATCAAACTGATTTTCAATGCATGACAGATCTAAGTAAACTTTTACGAGATCAACTGACAAAAATTGCTCACATTACACCTCCACCTATTGTCAAATCAGATCATGCCAAAGATGGTGTTATGAAGTGGTTAATGCGATCTGAAAGCGGGTCTTTAATTGAAACTGTTTTTATTCCTGAAACAAAACGAGGAACACTTTGTATTTCCTCACAAGTTGGCTGCGCTTTGAATTGTAGTTTTTGCTCTACAGGGAAACAAGGTTTTAATTCAAATTTAACGACGGCTGAAATCATTGGTCAAGTATGGCAAGCTGTTCATCAATTAAAAAGCAAATTTCATATCAAAACACCTGTTACCAATGTTGTGATGATGGGAATGGGAGAACCTTTACTGAATTTTGAACCTGTCATGAATTCAATGAATATCATGATGGATGACTGGGCTTACGGTTTATCTAAACGTCGCGTGACACTCAGCACTAGCGGTGTTGTCCCTGCTATATTAAAGATGCCTTACAAAACAGAGGCATCTCTTGCTATTTCACTGCATGCGCCTACAGATGCTTTGAGAAACACGCTCGTTCCAATTAACAAAAAATATCCAATTTCGGAACTATTATCAGCAACTAAAATTTACATGGATAGCTTGCCGGATAAACGAAAAGTCACGATAGAATATACTTTAATGCACGCCATTAATGATCGCCCGCAAGAAGCAAAACAATTAGTTAAAATACTAAAAAATGTACCCTGTAAAATTAATTTAATTCCATTTAACCCATTTCCAGGCACAACGTATCAAACTTCTTCCCAAAAATCAATCAGGGCATTTCAAACTTACTTGCAACACGCTGGTTTCAATACCACTGTCAGAAAAACCAGAGGTCAAGATATCGCTGCAGCATGTGGCCAGCTAGCAGGGCAAGTTGACGCAAAAAATAAAAAAAGAGCGACTCCACATAATACAAGCGAGCCGATTCAACTGATGCTATGATTAGCCTTATTTACTTTTTGAATATAAATAGAGTTGATACTCATTGCTATCATGAAATTCAATCGCTAACCGCGTAGCATACTGATCAGATTTTTCTATTTCATTATTCCTTTTCCTGGCAATACGAATACCTAACAGTAAACTTGCTGCCGTCTGATGTCCATATTCAGCAAACACTTGATAATAGCGGTTAGCGGTCTCAATATCATTATCTTCAAAAGATAACATTGCTAATTTAAAATTAGCAATGGGTGTCTGCACCTTCAAACGAACTGCAGATTCATAAGCTTCTTGTCCCAGTTTCTTATAACCCATTTGAAGATAAGCAGTTCCTAAATTCTCAAAAGCTTGCTCACGTAATCGATAGGTTAAATCGGCTGCGACTAGCTTAAATTGATCAGCGGCAGCAGCATACTGTTTTTTTTCATAGAGCAAACTACCATAATTATTACGCACTTCTGAGTTATGCCCATCATACTCTAACGCTTTTTTAAACTCTATTCTTGCTGCAGTATATTCTTGTTGATATTGATAAATCACGCCTAATAATCCATGGGCTTGAGATAATATTTCAGGAATAGAAGTTAAAGAAATAGCAATATGTAAACGTGAAATAGCTTCTGCTGTTTGCCCTGATTGAAAATATTGAGATGCAAGATAGATATGTTTTTTTACAACATCCGGAGGCATGGATATCATTTTCTGTGAAACACATCCGCTAAAAAAAAAACATACACTGAATATCAATATACGAAAAAATATGAATTTAATCGGCATTTCATACCCTTATTATAAAAAATAAATTGCAATATTATTTACAATAGCGAATTAAAAAGAAAATATCAATCACTTAATAAGTGATTGATATAAAAAATAAGCTCATAAAGATCATTCAACAGAAAGGTGTTATATTCAATTTCAAAACTAAACTTTGAGATATGGACAGACCCTTTCATGGTTGAATAGGCCATAAAAAAATGCTTCTATGTATGCATGTCGAACATTTTACGTTATACTGATTGAAAAAAATACACTTAATAAGTTTTTTTATTGACTCCTATTACGCTTTCTTTATTGCTTTATGATATTCAATTTTATGTTGCATAATTGTTGATCGCATGTCATATCTTAAAAATTGAAATAAAAGGTAAAATATGCATCAAAAAATATATCAATATGTATGTTTATTGCTCTGCATTACAGGTGCTGCTTTATTATCCACTCAATCCATTTCAAGTGATAAACCGTTTGCTAATTTCAGTGCTGTGATGAAAGAATTTTTAGATCGATCTGCCGATCCTATGATTAAAAATCCGGACATTGTCAATCAAAATTTGGGGCCTTGGTTTTTTGATCAAATAAAATATATAAATAGACAAGCGGCTTTATCTGCTGGGGTCAGCTTAGGTTTAGCTGCCTTTGCAGGATCTGTAACAGCTACCGTAACAACAAGCATTGTAGCAGGAGTGGCCGCTACAATGGGCGCAAGAATGGCGCTCAATTGTATTACTAGCACGGTGCTACCTCAAAACATTCAAAAAGACTATCAAACCTTTATTGCCTTAATGACGAGCATGGGTGCAGGTATCACTGCTTCAGGAGCTGCTAATGTTGCAGGTTCTATCGGGAGTGTTTTAGGTTCACATATAGGATACGGTGGAGCTGAAATGCTGACAGAAGAAGTTGAGAAAACAACAGGGTATATACCTGGTCCTATTAAAGCCGTCATTCCTTTTGCAGTTAGCATTATTGGAGGTATCCTGGGTGCTAATACTGCAAGAAGCATCACTGCAACAATAGACAGAATTGGCTTTCCTGGAGGTTTAGCGCAAGAAGAGATACTATTCGAATCTGAAGAGCAACGTCATGCGAGATTATGTAATACCACACGCACACCTACTATTGAGTTTTCTGAAGCTGCAGTTGAACTTAGTCATATTAAAAAGGCAATTTTTGGCAATGAGACTGTTCCGATACATACAGTAGCTTTCACTTATGATCGCAATGCAAGCTTCCCTTTAAATAATGGAAATACAAAATTAACTGAAAATGGCACATTTATAATGCCTTATGTGAGGAATAGTTTGGCGGATAAGTATTTAACGCGTTGTGGGCCACCTTCTAGCCCTTTATTTGATCTGATTTATATATCCTCTCCTAATCAGTTTGATGTTGGAATTGAAAACTCAAGATACTGCAAGATAGGTTATTCCGGCTTGATATACCCAGCAAATGAGGCTTATATAGGCTATTATAAAACCTATACAACGCATGCTACTCAAAATATCACAGTTAATGCTTTAGAATCAAAAATATTACCCGTGAAATATAGATTTAGATTTTTAAAAAATATTCCAATAACTTTTCACGGAAATCCAGAAATATTAGGTTTGAATCGATATTGCCATTGGAATGATATTAAAAATAGATTTCTATATTGCTTAACTGAAATCGGTGAATTTGCGTATTATATTGACGGCCGAGATGCATATCATCAGCATCTTAAAGATAATTGTTATTGCGAAGGAGCTACTGCAGAAAAAGGCTTGCCAGAAGGACAAAGTTGCCCTACAGTTCAACCAACAACTGATCTAACAACTGATCTAACAACTGATCTAACAACTGATCTAACAACTGA
>VSKW01004522.1_pt1 | contig 22200 bp, 32 predicted proteins | sample 4798611 | NCBI WGS metagenome assembly VSKW01 (sample SAMN12179536, study PRJNA552185) | sponge metagenome | biome: deep-sea hydrothermal plumes; feature: spots directly above weak diffusing fluid; material: sea water; isolation source: sponge from the Crane site of a hydrothermal vent ...
ATTTAGTCCTAATGGTTTCACGGCTGACATGCCTAATGACGTGGATAAAGAAATTGGGCGTGGTGGAGTATTAAGTTATACCTAGGGGGTGTCCTCAATCTGAAAATCATTTATAGATTGCTTTTTATTTTAAAATACACGACACTCTTTTTTTTTAAAAAAGAGTAGTAACTTATGATTAGAGATTTTTTAACTGATATTCTTTGGAAAAAAATACAAATAATTATGAAAAAAATCAATGTCATCGATGGAAAAATGATCGACATGTTATATCTGCTATATTATGGAAATTAAATCATAAAACTTAATTGTCTTTATATTATTTTTTTACATGAATAATGTTGTCTTATTGCAAAGGTCTCAGATTGATTGATTTTATAAAGCAGGCCATATGGTTCAATTAATTCGAATATCACCTCAAACGCATCCTATTTACTTACAACTAGCTTATGCTAAGGCGCATAATTTTACACAGATATCCCATTATCGTGATGATTTAGACTATACTTATTTACATCCATTAGCATTAATTCAGTTTGAAAAAGCGATGAAAAATGCAGCTAAATTAAACTTAACCTTTCATATATGGGATGCGTTTCGACCCATTGAAGTGCAACAATCTTTATGGCAAGCCATGCCTGATGAGCGCTATGTTTCTCATCCTGAAACAGGGTTGATTCCTCATTGCAGAGGTATTGCTTTAGATTTAACCCTGATGGATAAAAAACACGATTTATTAGATATGGGGGCTGATTTTGATGAATTTTCTGAGATTTCTCATGTCGATTGTTTGAACATGAGTGTCGCTGCCTATCAGAATAGATTAACATTAATTGGATTAATGTGTAGCGTCGGTTTTATCTGTAATGAAACAGAATGGTGGCATTTTCAGCTACCCGATAGTCAGCATTACCCTGTGATTCATACTGATGATTTCATTCGTCCAATGTTAAAAGAAGGTTCATACAGCTAAAGGAATGCGTATGTTAACATTATTATTATGGCGTATATTAGTCTATGCTTTATCTTGTACTGGTGCTGTAGTTGCACTTCATGCTACCAATCAATATCAAAAACCATTATCTAATCCACATGATATTTGTCGCATTTTTAAAGAACGTCCAGCATGGCTATATGCCGCAAGAAAGTCTGAAAGACGATGGCATATTCCTATTCCACTGATGATGGCCGTTATTCGACATGAATCTAGTTTTCAAGCGCATGCTCAACCTTTAAGTTGTAAAAAAAATAAGAACTCAGCATATGGCTATGCGCAAGCTAAAAAAAATACTTGGCAAGATTATGCTAAAAAAAATACATATCAATCAAATCCTTTGCGATATAACTTCAGTGATTCAATTGATTTTGTTGGTTGGTATTTAAATAAGAGTAAACAGGTTAATAAATTAAAGGTACAAAATGCTATGGCGATGTATTTGACGTATCATGAAGGATGGACAGGATATAAAGCACAGTCATGGCGTCATCATAAAAAAATATTAAAAACAGCCTATGCTGTTCAAAATACTTATGTACAATACAAAAAACAACTGAAAAAATGTGTAAAATAATCTAATGCAATATATGTTTTGATACAAGGATGGGTATCATTGATCAGGTTTCATGATATAGGTATATACGATGGATTCTCTTCCTTCTAATCAAGCTGTCAAACGCATGATCGATCAATTAGTCAAACGTTTAGAGGAAGCGAATTATGCTTATCATGTATTAGATCAGCCTATTTTACTAGATTATGAGTATGATCAGCTTTTTCATGAATTAAAAGCATTAGAAATCAACAATCCTGAATTGATTGCATCTAATTCTCCCACTCAACGTGTCGGCGCTAAACCATTATCTACTTTTCAAACCATGCCGCATGAAATGCAAATGTTATCTTTAGATAATGCTTTTACATTACAAGATATATTAGCATTTGATCGTCGTATTAAGTCGCGCTTAATGCATGCCAAGTTTACCTATATTTGTGAACCTAAGTTGGATGGTGTGGCTGTTAACTTATTATATGAATCAGGCCAATTAATACAAGGATTGACCCGTGGCGATGGTTATTATGGTGAATCAGTGACTGATAATATTCGAACAATAGCCTCTATTCCATTGCGTTTACGAGGATCAGATTGGCCTGAACGTTTAGAAGTACGAGGTGAAATTTATATTCCAAAAGAAAAATTTAAAGTGATGAATGCTGATTTTGTATTAGTAGGTAAAAAGCCGTTTGCCAATCCACGTAATGCTGCAGCTGGTAGCTTAAGACAATTAGACTCACGTATTACTGCAGAAAGATCACTTCAAATGTGTTGCTATAGTGTGGGAATGATGACTGGTGATCCATTAAAAACGCAAGAGCAGATGTTAGAAAAATTGAATGAATGGGGGTTTCGAGTTAACCCATTAATCAAAACAGTCAAGACTATCGAGGCCTGTGAAGTTTACTATGATGCTATTTTAGAACGTAGAGAGGCTTTGCCTTATGAAATTGATGGTGTTGTCTTGAAGGTCAATGAGTTTATACATCAAAAGACATTAGGTGTCTTAGTGAGAGCACCTAGATGGGCGATTGCTCGAAAATTTCCAGCTCAAGAAGCGACTACTTGTTTGAAGGTTGTTGAATTTCAAGTGGGTAGAACAGGTACTATTACCCCAGTAGGTCGGATTACACCGATATCTCTAGGGGGAGTCATGATTAGTAATGTGAATTTGCATAATATGCAAGAAATTCAACGTTTAGGTCTCTGTATTAATGATACGGTTATTGTCAGAAGGGCAGGAGATGTTATTCCGCAAATTGTTGGTATTGCATCAAATTCTGAATCCACGAATCGATTGCCAATTTTAATGCCTATCCATTGCCCCTCTTGTCAGCAAAAATTAATAAAAACACCTGGATTAGTCGCTATCAAATGTCTTGCAGGATTAAACTGCCTTGCGCAAAAACGAGAAGCTATTAAACATTTTGTATCTAGAAAAGCCATGAATATTAAAGGACTAGGTGAGCAATTAATTCAAAAATTATTAGATCAACAATTAATTCAATCTGCTGCAGATTTATACTTGTTAACAGTGGATGACTGGATGAAATGTGATCGCATGGCAACACGATCTATTGATAATATATTAAAATCATTAGCGTTGAGTAAACAAACAACATGGAAACAGTTTATTTATGCATTAGGTATTCATGAAGTAGGTGAGTCAACAGCACAAATATTAGCTCATCATTTTCTTAACTTAAATCAACTAATGGTTGCAAGTCAAACAGAATTACAGCAATTACCCAGTATTGGTGAAACAATGGCTGATAATATTTCGACATTTTTTAAAGATCCAAATAACCAGGCCATGATTATTTCCTTGCAAAATAGTGGCGTGACTTGGCCAACAAATGAAATAAAAATGCAGCATAATGCTGTATTGTCAGGTCAAAATTGGGTTTTGACTGGAAAATTATCACAGATGACACAAGAACAAGCATCTGATTATTTGATTGCGTTAGGGGCGCATGTCAATCCTGTTATTTCAAAAAAAACAAATAGATTACTGATAGGAGATCATCCTGGTTCAAAATTACAAAAAGCCAAAAAATTAGAGATTGATATCTGGAGTGAAGTGCAATTTATCGAACTTTTAAAGCAATATGAACTGTTATAGGGATTGAAATAGTATCATGAGAAAAAATACCGTTTAATCACTTTTTTGATCAAACTTGTATTTTATTGCTGGAGTCAATAGCAGGTTTCTATACTTTAGATTAATATTAAAGATATAAGCACAAATAAATAGCATGATGATACGAATAGACAAGGAATGACTATTATGAATCTTCAAGATTGGTTTATTGTTTCAGGATTATTCATTATTTTCGGGCTCATATTGGATGCGATTCGGCGTATTCTACGCCAGAGAAATACTTCAACAAAATTATCCTTTGATCTAGATAAAGCGCCTTATACTTCGCGATCAGAAGATAAAATCCACACTAAAAAAATGAAAAAAACAGAGCAAATGCAAACTGAAATTATCAAAAATGCCTCGCTTTCTTCGAATCAAATTTTAGAACAATCGACAGCGAGTGACTCTGATATAGAGGTGGCATTGTGTCATAAAAAAATATCTCATATTAATGAATGGGATGATCCAAAACAATTAGAGAAAGCTTTTGAGTATCGGCGTGCTGTTTTTCAAAGAGAGTGGTTGGCTAAAAATAAGGAAACATTAAATCAATCGCCTTTTATTGAAACAAACGACAAACCAGTAGAGACAATCAAGTCAACGACATTGGTTTTTCATTTAGTCAAACAGGATCAGTTAGCATTTAATCATCAAGAATTGAGGCACGTGTTACAAGAAGCAGGGTTTCAATTTACAGCAGAAAAAATTTTCTGTTATCCTGTGAAAAATACGGAAGATAGTGTATTTCAAATCGTGAATGGCGTGGAGCCTGGTATGTTTGATTTTAACCGTCATGAGAAACAAAAAATAACTATTTTAACATGCCTTATGATTCTGCCTGGCCCTAAAAATCCTGTAGCTGCTTTTGAGACAATGATTGTTTATATTGATCAAATCAGTAAACGTTTAAAGGCTACAGTACGAGATGATCAATATCAATTAATGACGCTGAAATTATTTCAGCGATACCGTCAAAAAGTAATGAAATATCAGCATAATGCTACTGTTATTTCTTCACATGAGGCCTGATTTCATAAATAGCTCTTGAGCACCCATTGCTTGACATTTTTTATACACTAGACCCATATTTTTCAGTTCTGTTTTATAATTAAATGCATGTTTATTGTCTGTGATATATTCAAATTGTCGGGCTGACATGTTATGATTTCCTACCGTTTTGTGTATAGCATGTTCTATGACTTTTTGACTAGCGATCGTATAAGCGTTCACATAGATACGAGACAGTGCGCTTTGTAATTTTTCAGAGCCAATAGTTCGTGCTTGTTCTAGTTTTTCGTGTATAGCGACACTGGGTTGTGATTGTGATTGTGATTGTGATTGTGATTTGTTTTTTTCCATTAATAGGTTGCTGATAATCACTTTTTCTTCTATTGTTGTGATCTGTTCAATTAATTGCACCTCATTCTCAGGCAGCTGGTCGGTTCCTAGGCGAGATAAAAATAATTCATTCAGCTGCTGTACCCTAGCGCTGGCCCAATAGCTTAATGAAGCAGAATCAATGGGAATATGCGAGTGCAATGAGACGGGTGCCTGTTTTAATAATAGATCTCGATCAATGGCTTGTGATGTGCTGAGAATAGTATTTAAATAATTTAATTCGTGATAAGATTGACATAACGCTGTTTGATTTTTTTGGTAGTGCTCTGTTTGTCTTTCTGCTCGTATTTTTTCTTTTTGATCCATGATTAACGCCTGATTCTGCTCTATAATATCCGGATTGTCATCATAAAATTGTATGAATGTTAAACGCGTTAATGTACTTTGATAATGACGACTTTTAAAAGCATCCTTAGCATCTTTTACGGCTTCTTTTGTCAAATCTTCTACTTTACTCTCAAGTAATTTTGTAGCTTTCTGGGTTGTTAATAGGACTACATCGCTTAACGGGTCCCATTTATACATCGACATAGTTGAAATATAAGTCCATGTTGGTAAAATTAGAAAAAAATGACTTAGATAGATATCTCCTATAAAAGCACTGAGAGGTGCCAAAATAGGTAATGCGAGTAAGCCTATCAAGATAGGCCCAAAAATGACGGTCATTTTGAGTGTTTCTGAGAATAAATCCCATTTTGAATCGCCAGGTCGATAACGATTATAAGCACTAATCCAGCGCGTGAATCGAGTAGTAATAGGATGTAAAAATGCTTTTACTCCAGAATAAAAAATAGATTTATTGCCTAAGCTGTCGCTCATAATGCCTGCAACTTGTTGCATTCTATGTATTCTATTACTTGCTTCTGCAACACCATATCGAGCTGATAACAACGTTGTATTGATTGCTTTGACTTCTTCATTTGATAATTTTGATGTATTATTTTGAATAAATTGCGTTGCTGCCACACTGAATAAACTTTTAATCATTGTGACGCCATTCATCAAAAAGGATTCAGTGCAGGCGTTCTTAAGTACTCGCGCGCCTTCAATTGCTGTTTTGGTGATTAATGGGGCATATTTACATAAGTCACACCAAGCATAAATGCGCTTTAAACTGTCGATTTCCTCTGGAGATGCAGTAGATAAATCGCTCGAATTAGGCTTAAATGCTTCACTCGTATACACAGCTAAACTTTCAGCCTGAATACGTTTTTCAAATTGAGAAAATAAGCTAAAAAGCTCAGACTCTTGCATAGCAACAGTTTTAAGTATTGCATATACTTGCGCAATATTACCTATTAATGCTCGAGCTAAAACAGGATTTTTTTGACATAATATTGCAAAACTTTTCAATTGGCTGTCTATGTTATATAACAAATCTTTATAAACTTCAGATTGTGCTGAAAAAATGCTTGTCGCGATGCCAACAATATCTGTTGGATTAGTGATTAATTGATGCATTAATTCTTTTAGTTTTTTAGTCGTATGAGATCTGAAAAGTTTGGACTTTTGCGTTAAGTTTGGTATTTGTTTAGATAATTCTTCTTTAGAATCATAATGATGTTCTTTTTTTAATTGATATTCTATATGAATATTTTTTAATCGTTGCGCCACAGAATATTCATTTTCTTTTAATAAGTTCAATCCTATATTGAGTAAAGATTGTGTAAGATTTGCTGATTTTAATGAAGCAGCATTAGGTCGACATGATTCCAGTGTCGCAATTTTATCTAAATAGCCCATAAAGCGTTCTTTCAATTCTGGCGTGCTCATGCCTGTTGCATCAATACATTGTTGCGCTTTTTCAAAGTAATAATTAATTTGTGCCATCATATATTTATCGGTGAGTTCTAAATTATGAATAATAGCTTGCGTATTGTGTTGCGTTTTTTTTTCAAATAAAAATTGTCTCAAAGCTTCTAGGCTTTTTGAAATTGCAGTGTTTTTTGAGCTTAAAGCTTTTTGAATATCTTTTACCCCAATGTTTTGAGTTAATGCTATATCCCAAAATGTAGGTATTTCATACTCTGGATTCTGATTTAATACTTGTAATATATATTCTGCTTGATACAGTTTAATTTGATTAGATTGCTCGGGAAACAGTTCAGCGTGATATGAATAAGCTGTCTTTAAAAGCGTATTCAATTCTGTTAAGCAAGTTGTTTTATAAGGAGGTTCTTTTTGTTGTATGTGTAATGTGAGTAATTGATGGCATTTTTTTTGATATATTTCAGTAATGATTTCTTGATCAAACTCTGCGCTTAAGTTGGGATCCGTTATTATATATTGAACTAAAGATTCAGGATCTGATTTCAAGGGTAAATCAGGGATTAAATAGTCAGATTGACAGCGCTTTTTTTTGTAAAACTGTGTTATTAATGTGTGTATTGTTTTTGTATTTTTAGTGCATATTTCCATTAATAATGCTTGTTTAGAGGAATATTGTTTTTGAAGTAAATCTTGTTGGATCAGCGCATCTTGTGCTTTTTTTAAAGTTGATTGTAATGCTGTTTGATATGTTCTTTGGATCAAAGTATTCAATGTATGACGAATTTGTGTAGTGTATTCTTTTTTGTTGGAATCAGGCTTGATACTCTCATCGACTGATTCAGATTCGAAAAAACTTTGAATGGTTTGTGATTCAGGCAGATTTGCTAACCGAATAATAGAAGATTGTAATATGAGCTCGTAAGGTAAAATGCCTTGTTTTTTTTCATATTGATACAATGTTTGTAATATTTCATCAAAATCAATAGGTTGTGATGGGTTTGCATGTAATGCATCTTGTATTTTTTGTAGCTGTTGTTTCAATACAGCAGGATTAGAATCATAAGTCAGCCATGTTGTCAAGAATGAGGTTTTATGCGATTTCATATGATGCATTATTCTGTTTTCTATGATCAATAATGCTAATTGTTTATTTTTTTTGTATAAATTTGATAAAACGGGAGATGGGTTTTTTCCAGATATTTGGTCAATAATATCAATTTTATCTTTGTTTTCTGGATCGCTTAAGTGAAGTAAGTGTTGAGTTAAATCATGCATTATACCAGCAGGCCTTGAGAGGCAATCTTCATAAGCTAACTCAGGCTCCGCTAGATCTTCGATTGTTTGTCTAACATCATAAAGATGTTTTTTTGCTGTTGCTGTGTGTAGTTTGACATGATCAAGCCGATCACCCATTGAAAGATGATGACTAGTGCAAGCCTCGCTCTGTTTTTGAGATGTGCTGTTGCTATCGCTAGGCGTCGCTCGCTTGACAGATTTAGAGTTTGGGTTGGATGGAGTCTGTTGAGGGCCTGTCTTATCAGTCGAAACCGATTGTCTGATTTGCATAAAAAGAATCCTTTGCTTTTTAATATATTGAGAACAAGATTACTTAACTATATGTCAATATTATATCGTTTATTAACTTATGAAGCCAATGATATACAATGAGTTTAAACTGTAATATTGATTAGCGAATCAACGTGATATACAGCAAGTAAAATGATGATCTCTCAATTTAAATCATCAGTTGTAGCCTCTTATTTTATCTTTTTAAGATATTTTATGCGCAATATTTACCAGATGGGTTTGACTCTGAGCTTTAAATTCCGTATAATCGGTCAATTCGAGTGTCTTGTTGTATATAGTGTATTTTTTGTTCTTTAACATTAATTTTTAGGTGGGTTCAAGAATGGGTCAACGATCTAAAGCTCAGCAGATTCGTATCCGATTAAAGGCTTTTGATCATCGATTGATTGATCGATCAACTTTGGAAATAGTCGAAACGGCAAAGCGAACAGGGGCGCAAGTAAGAGGTCCAATCCCTTTGCCTACTCGAAAAGAACGATTTACTGTATTAACGTCTCCGCATAAACATAAAGATGCGAGGGATCAATATGAAATAAGAACGCATAAGCGCTTGTTGGATATCGTGGAGCCAACAGATAAAACAGTTGATGCTTTAATGAAATTAGATTTAGCAGCTGGCGTTGAAGTTCAAATTAGTTTAGGGTAGTATTTTTATTTTACCTATTTGAAATATCAATAAGAAATGAAATTCTTTCAAAAATAATGTGTATCATAAATGCTTTTAACGTAACGCATTATGCGGCCATAGAGGGTTTAGCCCCGTGCAGAAAACGAGGTAATTCATGACAAAAAATGATCGAAAGATTCCAGTCGGTCTGGTTGGAAAAAAAATAGGCATGACTCGAATTTTTACTGATGCAGGTATTGCATTTCCTGTGACAGTAATTGAAGCAACTCCTAATCGAATCTTGCGTTTGAAGACATTAGAAAAAGATGGATATCAAGCAATTCAAGTGACAATAGGACATAAAAAAGCATCTCGTTGTAATAAGTCCGAAGCAGGTCTGTTTGCTAAGACAGGTGTAGAGGCAGGAACACATTTAATTGAATTTAAAGTATCCAATAGCGCTGAATATAAAGCAGGAGATGCTTTAAAAGTTGATTTATTTCAAGTTGGGCAAAAAGTAGATGTTAGCGGTCAGTCAAAAGGTAAAGGTTTTCAAGGCGCCGTGAAGCGTTGGAATTTCAAAACACAAGATGCAACGCATGGGAACTCATTATCTCATAGAGCACCTGGTTCAACGGGTATGTGTCAGACACCAGGCCGTGTTTTTAAAGGTAAAAAAATGGCAGGACAAATGGGGAATGTTAAAAAAACCATTCAATCATTAGAGATTATTCGTATTGATCTAGATCAGCATTTAATTTTAGTCAAAGGGGCTATTCCCGGTGCTATCAATTCTAATGTCATTATTAAACCTGCTGTAAAATCAAGCACTTTAGCCTGAGAGGATGTAAATTATGGAATTACAGGTTATTAACTCAAGTGCTGTGACTGTATCAGATACAACATTCTCAGTTCCTTTTAATGAACCACTTGTGCATCAAGTTGTTGTGTCAGTCTTGGCACGTGAACGTCAGGGAACAAAAGGGCAAAAAAGTAGAAGTACAGTTCGAGGTGGCGGTAAAAAACCTTGGAAGCAAAAAGGAACCGGGCGTGCTCGAGCTGGTTCTATTCGAAGCCCGATTTGGAGAGGTGGCGCTAAAACATTCGCAGCTACTGTGAGAGATTTTACTAAAAAAATTAATAAAAAAATGTATCGTGGTGCTATGCGTTCAATTTTGTCAGAATTGGTGCGTACAAATCGTTTGATTGTTGTAGCTGACATGCATGTTGAACAACCTAAAACAAAATTATTTCTTGAAAAGTTGAAATCATTAGATTTAACGCATGCGTTAATTGTGACAACTGAAGTGGATACTAATGCTTATTTAGCAAGTCGTAATATTCCAAATATTTTATTATGTGATCTCAGTGGTGCTGATCCTGTTAATTTAATTGCTCATCAAAAAATTGTCATGACAGTTGATGCAGTGAAACAGCTTGATGAGGGGATGCAGGCATGAATCAAAATCAAGAGCGCTTTTTAAAAGTATTATTAGAGCCTAGATTTTCTGAAAAAGCAAATCAAGTTTCTGATCAAGGTTATCATGTTTTTCGTGTTGCAATTGATTCAAATAAATTAGAGATCAAAAAAGCAGTTGAACTATTTTTTAAAGTTGAAGTGAAGCAAGTTCGAACTTTGATTAGAAAAGGCAAAACAAAACGGAATGCTAAAGGACAGCAATCCAAGAAACGAGATATTAAATTAGCTTATGTTCGATTAAATTCAGGTCAGCATATTGATTTAATGGATACTAAATAGAGAGGCTATCAGATGAGTGTTATTAAATGTAAACCCACTTCGCCTGGTCGCCGATTCCTAGTTAAAGTGGTTAATCCTGACTTGCATAAAGGCCGTCCGCATGGCCCTTTATTAGCGAAGAAAAGTAAAACAGGCGGTCGTAATAATGCAGGGCGAATTACGATACGACATATTGGTGGTGGTCACAAACAGCACTATCGAATTATTGACTTTAAACGAAATAAAGATGATATCCCTGCAACAGTAGAACGTTTAGAATATGATCCAAATCGTACAGCATATATCGCATTATTAAAATATAATGATGGAGAACGTCGATATATTATTGCTCCAAAAGGCTTAAAATCTGGTGATATTTTGTTATCAGGCTTGCATGCTCCGATTAAATCAGGTAATACTTTGCCTTTGAGAAATATTCCTGTGGGTTCTGTTGTGCATTGTATTGAGATGCGTCCAGGAAAAGGAGCTCAAATGATTCGTTCTGCAGGAGGGTCAGCTCAGCTGATTGCTCGTGAAGGTGCTTATGTTACTTTGCGATTACGCTCAGGAGAAATGAGAAAAATACCAACAGACAGTCGAGCAACATTAGGCGAGGTTTCAAATAGTGAAAATAATTTGAAATCATTAGGAAAAGCCGGTGCTAAGCGTTGGCGTGGTGTTAGACCAACAGTTCGTGGCGTTGCGATGAACCCGGTTGATCATCCCCATGGTGGCGGTGAAGGTAAAACATCAGGTGGTCGACATCCTGTGAGTCCTTGGGGTACTCCGACCAAAGGGTATAAAACCCGTTCCAATAAGCGAACTGATAAATTTATTGTCCGCCGTCGTGGCAAAAAACGTAATTAGAGGGTGATTTAACGTGGCGCGTTCTTTGAAAAAAGGTCCTTTTGTAGACTTGCATCTATTAGGAAAAATTGAAAAAACAATTGACTCTGGTTCGAAGAGACCTATCAAAACTTGGTCTCGTCGATCTATGATCACACCTCAGATGTTAGGATTAACGTTTGCGATTCATAATGGCAGACAGCATGTCCCAGTCTTAATTTCAGAAGAGATGATTGGTCATAAATTAGGCGAATTTGCAGCAACTCGTACTTATCGAGGGCATACTGCAGATAAAAAAATGAAAAAGCGCTAAACGAGGAGTGAAAATAAATGGTTGAAGTGTCAGCAATGCACAAAGGAGCTCGTATTTCTGCTCAAAAAGCACGTTTGCTCATTGATTTAATTCGTGGTCATGAAGCGCAGCATGCCCTGAATGTGTTAAAATTTAGCAATAAAAAAGCAGCCAGCATGGTAAGAAAAGTGTTATTATCTGCGCTAGCAAATGCTGAAAATAATGAAGGTTTAGATCTTAAAGATTTACGTGTTGTGAAAGCTTATGTTAATGAAGGTGTTACAATGAAGCGTGTTAATCCACGATCTAAAGGTCGAGCGGATCGCATTTTTAAGCGAAGCTGTCATATAACAGTCAAAGTTGCTGAAAAATAAGGAATAATTATATGGGACAAAAAGTACATCCGACTGGAATCCGTTTAGGTATTATTAAAAAACATACTTCAGTATGGTTTGCAGAAAGAACTGATTATAGCAACAAGTTGAATGATGATCTTCGTGTTCGAGAACTGATTCGTAAGCGACTTAAAAATGCTTCTGTGAGTGCAATTGATATTGAGCGTCCTTCTCAAAGTGCAAAAATTACAATTCATACAGCTCGCCCAGGTATTGTCATTGGTAAAAAAGGTGAAGATGTTGATCGTATTCGAAATGAGATCAAAAGTTTAATGGGCGTTCCGATTCAGATGAATATCCAAGAAATTCGTAAACCTGAACTGGATGCTTTATTAGCAGCTCACAATGTCGCTTCGCAATTAGAACGACGTGTCATGTTCCGTCGAGCTATGAAACGAGCGATGCAAAATGCAATGAGAGCAGGAGCTAAAGGTGTTCGAATACAAGTTTCTGGCCGATTAGGCGGTGCTGAAATTGCAAGAAAAGAGTGGTATCGTGAAGGGCGTGTTCCACTTCATACGTTGCGAGCAGATATTGATTATGCAACGGCTCAAGCGCATACCACGTATGGTGTGATTGGTGTTAAAGTTTGGATTTTTAAAGGTGAAGTGTTAAATGGTATGCAAGTTGTTGAGAATAACCAAGAAGAACAACTTAAAAAGCCAGCAGCGCGTCGTCCTAGAAAAAAACCAGCGACTAAGAAGTAACAAAGGGTTTAGTTATGCTCCAACCTAAGCGTACGAAATTTCGTAAATTACAAAAAGGACGTAATCGAGGCTTGGCTGATCGAGGCTCTCAAGTTAGTTTTGGTGAGTTTGGTTTAAAAGCTATAGGTCGCGGCCGTATTACTTCCCGCCAAATTGAAGCCGCGCGTCGTGTCATGAGAAGACATATAAAGCGTGGTGGTAAAGTATGGATTCGCATTTTTCCAGACAAGCCTATTACCAAAAAACCACTTGAAGTTCGTATGGGTAAAGGTAAAGGGGCGGTAGAATATTGGGTGGCTCAAATTAAGCCTGGAAAAGTATTATATGAAATGGATGGTGTGCCGGAAGAATTAGCTAGAGAAGCCTTTAATTTAGCCGCTCAAAAATTATCTATTCAGACTGTCTTTGTAAAGAGAAATATTATATGATAAAAACGGCAGAATTGGCAGAATTGAGAGCTTTATCAGAAGAGGCTTTACAAGAAAAAGTGCATGAGTTGCTTCGGGATATTTTTAAATATCGTTCTCAAAAAGCATTAGGTGAATTAAAGCAAACGCATCTACTTCGGCAAGATCGGAGAAACATTGCAAAAATTAAAACTATTTTGACAGAAAAAGCAGGTAAATAACCCCATGTCGACAGAAAAACGCGTTCGAACTGTTGTAGGTAAAGTAATTAGTAACAAAATGGATAAAACCATTACTGTGCTGATTGAGCGTCGCGTTAAACATGCGATTTATGGTAAAATTATCAAACGTTCAAGCAAGCTTCATGCGCATGATGAAAAAAACGAATGTAATTTTGGTGATACGGTCTCTATTCAAGAAACAAGGCCGATCGCAAAAACAAAAACATTCACATTGATATCCATTATTGAACGAGCAACTCAAATATAAGGTTGTTTTAGTCCACTTGAAACAATCTGCAGTTTGGAGAAAAACAGATGATTCAAACAGAAACAAAATTAGAAGTAGCAGATAATACAGGCGCAAAAATTGTACAGTGTATTAAAGTATTAGGTGGATCTCATCGGCGTTATGCTCATATTGGAGATGTGATTAAAGTAACAGTAAAAGAAGCTGCACCACGAGGAAAAGTGAAAAAAGGACAAGTAATGAATGCTGTGGTTGTCCGAACAAAAAAAGGTGTTCGTCGATTAGATGGATCACTGATTCGCTTTGACGGGAATGCGGCTGTATTATTGACTGCTAATTTACAACCATTAGGCACTCGTATTTTTGGACCTGTTACGCATGAACTACGTCTTCGTGGAGAAGGCTTTATGAAAATTATTTCTTTAGCACCTGAAGTATTGTGAGGAGCATCCAATGAGTAAAATTCGACGAAATGATGAAATCATTGTGATTGCCGGTAAAGATAAAGGAAAACGTGGTAAAGTATTACGCGTTCTAAAATCTAATAATCGCGTTTTAGTTGAAGGTGTTAATTTAGTAAAACGTCATACGCGTGCTAATCCATCTATGAATAAACCAGGTGGCATTATTACAAAAGAAGCGCCTGTGCAAATTTCAAATATTGCAATTTGGAACACAGAAACAGATAAGCCTGATCGCGTTGGCTATGCTTTTGATGAGAATGGTAACAAACAACGTATTTTTAAATCAAGTCGTTCGCCGATAAACCTGTGAGATTTAATTTATGGCTGAATTAAAAAAGAAATACGTGGATGTTTTACTTCCTCAGCTTCAAAAAGAGTTAGGATTTAAAAATCCATATCAAGTGCCTAAGCTGCTTAAAATAACACTGAATATGGGTGTTGGAGAAGCTGTTGGAGATAAGAAAATTATTGAGCATGCTGTCAAAGATATGACAAGTATAGCAGGTCAAAAACCCATTGTGACTCTGGCACGTAAATCAGTTGCAGGATTTAAAATTCGAGAAGGCTGGCCAATTGGTGTGAAAGTTACTTTGCGTAATAAAAAAATGTATGAATTTTTAGATCGTTTAGTGAATATTGCATTACCTCGTGTTCGTGATTTTCGAGGTTTAAATCCGAAATCATTTGATGGGCGTGGTAATTATAGTTTAGGCGTTAAAGAGCAAATTATATTTCCTGAAATTGATTATGATAAAATAGATCAAATTCGAGGTTTAGATATTACTATTACTACAACTGCCGGAACAAATGATGACGGGAAGGCATTGCTAAAAGCCTTTAATTTTCCATTTCGTAATTAGTTAGGATTTGTAACATTCATGGCAAAGATATCAATGAGGCAGCGTGAATTTAAGCGCAAGAAAATAGTTGACAGGTTTTCAAAAAGACGTGCAGAATACAAATCTACTATTGCTGATTTAACAAAAAATGAACAAGAACGTTGGGATGCGCAAGTCGCACTTCAAAAATTACCTCGAGATGCTAGCCCTGCACGTTTGCATAATCGTTGTCGTATTACAGGCCGTCCTCATGGGTATCTTCGTAAGTTTGGATTGAGTCGAATTAAATTGCGTGAAGCTGCTATGCGTGGCGATGTGCCTGGCTTGAAAAAAGCTAGCTGGTAATGATTAACTTGGAGAGCAGTTAAAAAATGAGTATGCAGGACCCTTTAGCGGATATGTTGACTCACATTCGTAATGCACAGATGGCTCGACATGAATCAGTGGTTTTTAATGCTTCTAAGATTAAAAAAGCTGTGTCTGATGTATTAAAAGAAGAAGGCTATATTAAAAATTATATTGTAGAAGGTGATGTGAAAAAACAAATCAGGATTTCACTTAAATATTATATGGGTGAGCCTGTTATTCAAAAAATTAAACGCATTAGCCGCCCAGGTTTGCGTAATTATGTGCCGTTGGATAAACTGCCCACAATTAATAACGGTTTAGGGGTGGCTATTATTTCAACCAGCCAAGGCATTATGACTGATCGTTCTGCTCGGTTGAAAAAAGTGGGTGGTGAAGTACTGTGTACAGTTTTTTAATGGAGGCCCAGTATGTCCCGTATTGCTAATCAGCCAGTTGACATTCCTGCTGATGTAGAAGTGAATTTGGCTTCTAATCAATTGATGGTGAAAGGTAAGAAAGGTTCAATATCGCTTGATGTTCAATCATCAGTTGAAGTGAAAAAAAATGAGAATCAATTATTATTTAAAGCAAGAGATGGTAGTAAAGTAGCGAATGCTATGTCTGGTACAATGCGTTCTTTAGCGAACAACATGGTAAATGGTGTTAGTATTGGTTTTTCTAAAACACTACAATTACAAGGTGTTGGTTACCGTGCCCAACTGCAAGGCAAGAAATTAATTTTGACAGTTGGTTATTCGCATCCTGTGGAATATTTCTTTCCTGAAGGCGTCACAATAGAAGTGCCAAATCAAACAGAAGTGATTGTTTCTGGAATAGATAAACAGCTGGTGGGTCAAACTGCTGCGGAAATTCGTGATTATCGTAAGCCTGAGCCTTATAAGGGTAAAGGAATACGTTATTTAAATGAGCAGATTCATCGCAAAGAAGCGAAGAAGAAGTAAGGTAGAGGTTGTTAATTTATGTATCAAAAGAAAAAAGCTCGTTTAAAGCGTGCCTTACGAAGCAGAATGAAAATAAAAGAATTAAACTGTTTTCGTTTAAGTGTTAATCGCTCTTCAAAACATATTTATGCGCAATTGATTAGTGTTACAGGTGATAAAGTATTAGCTTCTGCTTCAACGCTAGATAAAGTATTGCGTGATCAGCCTACTTGTAATATTGATGCAGCAAAACGAGTAGGTCAATTAATTGGTGAACGTGCAAAATCAATAGGTATTGAAAAAATTGCTTTTGACCGATCTGGTTTTAGATATCATGGTCGAGTAAAAGCTTTAGCAGAAGCTGCACGTGAAAGTGGATTAAAATTCTAGGTAGGTGCTGATCATGGCAAGAGATGAAGTTAAAAACGACGAAGGCCTAATAGAAAAATTAGTTCAGGTCAATCGTGTAGCTAAAGTAGTAAAAGGTGGTCGTGTTTTTGGATTCACTGCTTTAACTGTTGTTGGCGATGGAAAAGGAAAAGTTGGCTTTGGTCGAGGAAAAGCAAGAGAAGTTCCTGTTGCAATTCAAAAAGCAATGGAAGCTGCTCGTCGTAATATGATTAAAATTGCTTTACGTAATGGTACCATTCATTACGCTATTAAAGCTTCGCATGGCGCCTCAAAAGTGTATATGCAACCTGCTTCAGAAGGAACAGGCTTGATTGCTGGCGGAGCGATGAGAGCTGTTATGGAAGTTGCTGGTGTTCATAATGTTTTAGCAAAATGCTATGGTTCTACGAATCCAGTAAATGTTGTCAGAGCCACTTTTAAAGGATTAAAAACAATCGTTCCCCCAAAACAAATTGCAGCTAAACGTGGTAAAACTGTTGAAGAAATTTTAGGATAAATCATGTCTAATAAAACAGTTCGAGTTAAACTGATGAAAAGTACTTCAGGGAGACTAAAAAAACATCAAGCTTGTGTTCGTGGTTTAGGCTTGCGTCGTATTGGGCATGAAAGAGAGCTGATTGATACTCCTTCTGTGCGAGGAATGATTGATAAAGTTTCGTATCTTGTTCAAATTCAGGGAGAGTAAAATTACATGAAATTAAATGAATTATCCCCGGCTTTTTGTAGTCGAAAAAATAAAAAAAGACGAGGTCGCGGTATTGGTAGTGGTTTAGGTAAAACTGCAGGTCGTGGTCATAAAGGCCTAAAAGCACGATCAGGTGGATCAGTAAAACCAGGTTTTGAAGGCGGACAACAGCCTTTACAAAGACGATTACCTAAATTTGGTTTTACGTCACGTATTTCAAGAGTAACTGATGAAGTAAGATTAAGTGATATTTTAAAATTAACAGCCGATACTGTAGATTTAAAAGCACTACGTACAGCTAAATTAGTGAATTCAAGAATTACACGCGTTAAAATTATTAAAACAGGTGTTACTGAAGTATTTGATAAATCTATTATGATTAAAGGATTAAAAGTAACAAAAGGGGTCCGCTTAATGATTGAAAAAGCGGGTGGAAAAATTGAAGAGTAATCGCGAGAAATAATATGGATAAACTAGCTTTATCTTCAAAGGTTAATAATACTGGTTTGAGTGAATTGTGGAGTCGTATTCGATTTCTATTCTTTTCAATTTTGATTTATCGTATTGGCGCACATTTACCTGTTCCAGGCATTAATCCAGATCGATTATCTGCCTTATTTAGTCAAAATGAAGGGACTATATTAGGCATGTTTAATATGTTTTCTGGTGGTGCTTTAGAGCGTATGTCTGTTTTAGCTCTTGGTATTATGCCTTATATTTCTGCCTCTATTATTATGCAGTTATTACAAGTAGTCACTCCACAATTAGATCAATTGAAAAAAGAAGGTGAAGCTGGTCGTCGGAAATTAACACAGTATACACGCTATGCAACTGTTTTATTAGCTTTGATTCAAGGGTTTGGTATTACAGTAGGATTAGCTAAAAATGATGTTGCTTTTTACCCTGATGCCACATTTTATATCACCTCTATTATTACTTTTGTCACTGGATCTGTTTTTATGATGTGGTTAGGCGAGCAAATTACTGAAAAAGGAATAGGAAATGGTATTTCTGTTTTAATTTTTTCTGGTATTGTTGCAGGATTACCTCAAGCAATAGCGCACTCCTTTGAAGCAACAAGACAAGGTGAAATGAGTGTTCTGACTTTACTATTTATTGGTGTATTAGGCATTGCTGTGATTGCAGGTGTAGTCTTTATGGAACGAGGGCAGCGACGAATTACTGTCAATTATGCAAAACGACAACAAGGGAAAAATGTGTATGCTGCACAAAGTAGTCATTTACCTTTGAAAGTGAATATGGCCGGGGTTATTCCTGCTATTTTTGCTTCGAGTATTTTATTATTTCCAGCCTCTATCGCTCAATGGTTTGGACAAGGCACGAATATGGAATGGTTGCAAAAAATTGCAATAGCACTTGGACCTGGCCAACCGTTGAATTTTATTGCGTTTGCGATTGGTATTATTTTCTTTTGTTTCTTTTATACAGCGCTTGTATTTAATCCAAAAGAAGTGGCTGATAATTTAAAAAAATCAGGTGCTTTTATACCGGGTATTCGCCCGGGAGAGCAAACTGCTAAATATATTGATGACGTATTAACGCGTTTAACGTTAGTAGGTGCTATGTATATTACAGCTGTTTGTTTGATGCCTCAGTTTTTAGTATTATGGGCTAATGTCCCTTTTTATCTAGGAGGTACTTCGTTGTTGATTGTTGTCGTCGTGGTGATGGATACAATGTCTCAGATTCAATCAAGATTAATGAATAGCCAATATGATAATTTGATGAAAAAAGCAAATTTAAAAGGATTTAATCGTTAAGATTAATCCATATTAAAACTATATTAAAACTAATAGAGGGATACATTTTGAAAGTAAGAGCTTCAGTTAAGAAAATTTGCCGTAATTGTAAAATTATTAAACGTCATGGTGCAGTACGAGTGATTTGTTCTGAACCAAAACATAAACAACGTCAAGGCTGATATGTTTTTTTTGAATTAATTTGAATTAAACTTTTTTGTTTTGTATAATATTTTTCTGATTTAAGATAAAAAATAAACATTTTTACGTGGATATGATAATGGAGAGACACTGAATGGCCCGTATTGCAGGCGTTAATATTCCTGATAACAAGCATACCGTTATTTCGCTGACTTACATCTATGGTATTGGCCGTGTTTTATCAAAAAAAATTTGTGATAATGCCGGTATAAACCCAGCAGCTACTATATACTCTTTATCTGAAGATCAAATCGAATTGTTGCGTACACACGTTGGTCAGTACACAACTGAAGGAGACTTAAGACGAGAAGTGAGTATGAATATTAAAAGGCTCATGGACTTAGCTTGTTATCGTGGTTTTAGGCATCGTCGCAGTTTACCTTTACGTGGACAACGAACGAAAACAAATGCTAGAACACGAAAAGGTCCTGTAAAACCAATTCGAAGATAGATTAGATTAAAGATATCCGTTTCATAAGATTTGAAAGTTTACAATAAGGTTGTTCTGTTATGGCAAAACCAAGTACTAAGGTAAGAAAAAAGGTTAAAAAGTCGGTTTCGGATGGCATTGCACATATCCATGCCTCTTTTAATAACACGATAGTGACAATTACCGACAGCCTTGGAAATACATTAACTTGGGCTACGGCGGGTGGATCCGGTTTTAGAGGATCTAGAAAAAGCACTCCTTTTGCAGCGCAAATAGCAGCTGATCGTGCCGGTCAATCGGCCGCAACAGATTATGGGTTAAAAAATATTGATGTTCGTGTGAAAGGTCCTGGGCCTGGACGTGAATCAGCAGTTCGAGCGTTACATTCCTGTGGATTTAAAATCAGCAGTATTGTTGATGTGACACCCATTCCTCATAATGGCTGTCGTCCCCCGAAAAAACGTCGAGTTTAAAGTCTAGGAGATTATTGAATATGGCTAAGTATAAAGGTCCAAAGTGTAAACTTGCTCGACGTGAAGGGACTGATTTATTTTTAAAAAGTGGTGTGCGTTCTTTAGATTCAAAGTGTCGTTTAGATACTTTGCCTGGACAGCATAGTCAAAATAAAGGTCGATTATCAGATTATGGTGTGCAGCTTCGAGAAAAGCAAAAATTAAAAAGAATTTATGGCATGCTTGAAAAACAATTTAGAAATTACTATAAAAAAGCAGATCAGAAAAAAGGCGCTACTGGTACTAATTTATTATTATTATTAGAATCGCGTTTAGATAATGTTGTTTATCGAATTGGGTTTGGATCAACACGTTCAGAATCACGTCAACTTGTTTCACATAAAGCAATTTTAGTGAATGATCAGCCGGTAAATATTCCTTCTTATCAAGTTGAACCTGGTGATGTGATCTCTATTAGAGAGAAATCAAAAAAACAATTGCGTATCAATGCGGCCCTGGACTTAGCTTCTCAACGTGGTTTGCCTACTTGGGTGGATGTTGATTCAAAGAAAAAAGAAGGTACTTTTAAATCATTACCAGATCGTAGTGATATGGCCTCGGATATTAATGAAAGTTTAATTGTTGAATTATACTCTAAATAATTCATCGAATTTACATAAAAACGGGGTTTCAACCTATGCAGAATTTAGCGAAAGACTTTTTGACTCCACGCCACGTTTCTGTGGAAGAAATTACTCTTACAAGCTCAAAAATCACATTAGAGCCACTTGAAAGAGGATTTGGATATACATTAGGCAATGCGTTACGACGTATATTGCTGTCTTCCATGTTTGGTTGTGCGGTGACTGAAGTTCAAATTGAAGGTGTGGATCATGAATATAGTGCTTTAAAAGGCGTTCAAGAAGATGTAATTGAAATTTTAATGAATTTAAAAGGTTTAGCTGTTCGAATGGAAGATCGAAATGATGTTGAACTGACATTAAGTAAAAATAAAACAGGACCTGTGACTGCAGCAGATATTAAACTAGAATCTGGTGTGGAAATTATCAATCCTGATCTTATTATTGCTCATTTAACAGAAAATGTTATGCTGAATATGACGATTAAAGTATGTCTAGGACGTGGTTATCAACCTGCCAATACCAAAGTAGAAGCTAATGATGAAGAAATGAGTCCTATTGGATTTTTAAAATTAGACGCATCATACTCTCCTGTCATACGCGTATCATATAATGTTGAAAATGCACGTGTTCAACAACAAACAAATTTAGACAAACTGATCATAGAACTTGAAACAAATGGTACAGTGAGTCCTGATGAAGCCATTCGTATGTGTGCAACAATTTTACAGCAACAATTAGCTGTCTTTGTTCATTTAGAAGATAATGTAGAACCAGAAGAAGAAGAAGAAGAAGATGAAGTTGATCCTATTTTATTACGACCAGTTGATGATTTAGAATTAACCGTTCGAAGTGCAAATTGCTTGAAAGCAGAAAATATTTATTATATTGGTGATTTAGTACAACGAACAGAAATGGAATTATTAAAAACACCTAATTTAGGTAAAAAGTCTTTGACTGAAATTAAAGATGTCTTGGCTTCTCGTGGTTTAAGTTTAGGGTCTCGCTTAGAGAAATGGCCTCCTTTAAGCATTAAAAACTCTTATTATTCATAATTATTTTTAATGACTGATATTCAGTTAAGGACTTGTTGAGTTATGCGTCATCGTAATAGTGG
>VSKW01008371.1_pt1 | contig 22003 bp, 17 predicted proteins | sample 4798611 | NCBI WGS metagenome assembly VSKW01 (sample SAMN12179536, study PRJNA552185) | sponge metagenome | biome: deep-sea hydrothermal plumes; feature: spots directly above weak diffusing fluid; material: sea water; isolation source: sponge from the Crane site of a hydrothermal vent ...
GGTCAGAATCATACTATCAAAACCATCGATACGTCTTTGATGTTTTTTGATAATTTGTGGTTCAAAAGTACTCTCTCTATCTCGAGGTGTTTTGAGAAGTAGTTCAGCATGATCACTTTTTACAGTTTTTTGGCTGTATCCATTACGAGTATTATTTTTATTTCCTGTGTTTACAGCTTGATTATTGGTCTCAAGATGTACTTTTAATTCAGTATTTAAAGCATTTTGTAATGCACTTTGAATCAATTTCTGAAGCAGGCTATTTGGTCCAAAAATATCTTCTTTAGTTTTACAGTTTTTAACTAATTCATCAATTAAAGTTTGGCTTACTGTGTTCACTGTTTTTTCCTTCTTATGTACTTAGCAAAAAAATGACACACTAAGTGTTAAAAACAATTACACCAAATATGTGACAGACTTCAATAAGATTTTATTCAAAATACTGAACAATATCTTGATGGCTTTAATTGTAAACGACTCATGCTAACTGATAGTCATCAACATCCGACTGACTTTGAAAACACTGAAAGCACATTCCCTGATTAAAAAATGGCACATGACTTAACGATAAAAATAAAAAAAGCTGATTATGTTCTAGAAGAAAAAGAAGATGATTTTAAATGAATGTGAGAATAATATAAAGAGTTAAGAATGTAAGCTGTTATTTCAAAACAAGCTAATACGAAAAAATTGAGTGATTTCGAGTCGACTAAATAGAGATAAACGATTACATTTAATCATGACACAAGCGTTTTATCAGCATGAAGCCTTATCTCATTCATTGAAAATAACATGCTATTTTTATACACTTTGAGACCTTTGCAATAAGCACTTCAATGAATAATTTATGTGTTTTTTTATTCAAACAATACATAAATTACTTCATTTTTTAAACTATTTTAATAAAAAAGATCATATCAGGTCTTTGCTGTCTTATTGCAAAGGTCTCACTTTATGCTTCTTGAAAAGAGAATTGATATGTACATACTCATGGATTAGTTCATCAATACCTGCCAAAACAACAGAGGATATGAGGATCTAAAATTGTGATATTTTAGCGACTCAAACAGAATTCAATAACAGGCTTTTAAAATCGTTACAACATTGAACACTTTCCAAAGTGATGCGATAGGAATAGAAAAATTTTTCAGTATTGCGAGAGAAAAGACAACTTAATAGGCAGTAGCCTAAAATAAAATACTCATGTGAGATGCGATATGACTGTATCAGTACCCATTTCTCAACGGGTACTGATGTTCTATTGCTTTCAGTACTTCTCTCTCTTGCATGGCTCGAACACTTGCATTTCAATCTGGGTATGCTATGAGATCTTCATAACTCATATTCACATCAGTATCATAATTTAATATGTTCTGCGGAGTCAAACAATGCTGTCCCACAACATAAGGCTGGTTTCTATTAAACCCTAATGAAATTAATGACTTAAGAACACTTTGTTTTAAGTCAACTGGCATATTAGGCGCTAATAACCAGCAAGCAATAATCGGCAGGCTGGCAGCATTGCTATCACATATCTGAGCCTGTGCACACAAAGTATTTTCCATTATCAAGATTTTTACATATTGATCAAACCGCTTATAATAGTCAACTTTATTCACGTTCCAATTGACAGGCGGGATATATAGCAATTCATGTATTAGTTTAAATAAAATCAATCTCTTATCAAATATTGAAAGCATTGCATTTTTTATTAACTGCTTATATCGTTCCAAGTGATTCAATTCAATGGCTATACCTAATAAACGAACATTACTTAACTTCATAGAATACAAGGCTTGACAATGTTGACTATTTTCATCTTTAAACCTCTCAATTGTTACGCCTGGCATAGCATGCTGCCAATATTTTTGTTTTTCTTGACGCAGCAGTACACTCTTGCTAATGACGTCAATCGACCCTAACTGTGTAAAACAGGCTGATATAAAATTCAATTTGTCAGCACAATCTGAGGTCGCGGTGAAAAAACATGTTTTCAATGCATCTAGGGTGATAAAATCTGTATAATCCAGCTGCAATGCTAGATTATATTTTATTTTTGCTTGATTGATTAAAAGATAGTTCAGTGTATAAAACTGCTTACGAAAGCAATCTTTGATTATTTCTTTCAAATCATTTTTTATAAACTCACAACCCCATAAAGCAAATCCACAATCAATAAAAGCGCCTATAAAAATCTGCAATTCATCACGATTTTGAGACCAATATTCTACTGCACAAGGCGCTGCGGTGCTTAATATTGTCTTAAAAAAGACGATAAAGTCATTTTTATTCTGTTCAAATAGACTTTTTAATAAGCTTTCAAAACACGCTACATTGACATATCGAAAAGAAACGCACTGCTCATCATAAAAGCATGGTAAAAACATGCAACTCTCAAGACTATTTTGACAACTTTTGATAAAGTTTGCGTCTTTAAAGCAATGTGCATTTTTTGCTTTCTGAAGCATATCATTAAACATAGGAATATTTTTAGCATTAGCAGAATGCTTCAAAATATTAATTAAACAGAATATGAATTGACTTGTTTTGCATTCGAAAGACAGAGCCTGAACCCATTCAGGGTTATTATAGTGTATTTTTTGAGAGACGTGCTTCAACATATTATAATCAATCTCAGAATAGATATAACATAATATCTGTTGTGATGTCAGACTATGCTCTTGAAAAACGAAAGGTATGTCCAAGTTGAAACCTGCTTGAAGCAAATAGCCAATACAAATATTTTTTTTATTAAAATCAGGCGTCAATAAGAATCTGGCAATCACTGGAATGTTGTGATTGTTCGCTATTTCCATATTTTCAACAGGATCTTTATCCATCAAAATTTTGATATATTTACAAAAAGCGTTACCATTAAGCTGACTTACAGCGATATCATCTAGAGTAGACCCCCTTGCTGGCTTTAAAAATGTATTGATTAGCTGAATGAAGATTTCTTCTCGATCTAATTGTTCATATGACTCTGTATTCTCAATTAACAATTTGTAGAGTTTAAAGTGCTCCATGTCAATGGCATAATATAATAACGCCATGGCATCACATCCTTTTAAAATTTGACCAACAAAAGGACTATCTTGCAAACGATTTTCATCTATTTGATCTATTTTTTTTACATAGTCAAGAAGACTAACCGTCACTTCTCTTGTTTGTTGCTTTGTTATTGAAAGCAAATGCTTATGTATTGGATATAAATGGGCTAAATCAAGAAAGTGGCTTGATATAAATCTCAATTTTTTCCTGGCCCCTTGATCTGGGTTCAAAAAATATTCTTTAATCTGATTTATGTCGAGTATCAGATTAGTAATCTCTAACGGATCGAATGCAGCGTTTGTTTTGATTTGCTTCATGAATAAATCGTTCATCATATGACAATCATTATAAAAATAATAACACATGATGTGTTTCACAGCAGTTATAAATATTGGACCATGTAACTGATAGCCATATTTAATCAATATGGCTATCACATCACTCAAAAAATCTATACTTTGATTGGTATATTGATCTATTTTTAAAGAACAATTGCGTAATATATTCTGGAAGAAGCTGAAAAATATGTCTTTGGAGCTTTGGTCATAAAGTACTAGTACTGATACTAAAAACTGATTGAAACACGCGACATCCATCTCGCCTAAAAGAATATAAAAATCTCGATTTTTTTCCGGTAATCCCTCTATATCAAAATAAAGCTCAGTGCTCAAAGAGCGAACACGCTCTTTATCTTGACAACACATTGAATCATATGCTTTTTTTAAAAATAGATAATAGGTGTTTATAGCTTGATCATCAGCAGCCTCCAGCATTGAATGGAGTAAATCAGACGCTACTTCAATTGTATCTTGGTCAAATTTCGCTTCAACGAAAGGAATTGCTATATTATTTAAACATAACAAGCATAATATTATTTTGAATAAAAAAAAATTTTGTTTTTTTAGGGTCATAAAGATAATACTCTTTTCATATTTTTTGGGTTATTAAAATAATCGAAATATTGACTTTAACAATAAACGAATACATCATCAAAATGACTTACTAGTATATACAATCAAACATAATTGTACAAAAAATTATATCAAAAAAATACTTTAATTCTCAAAAAATCATTGAGTATGATCTGGCTTATTTGCACACAAAAAAACAGGATGATCGTATTCTTCATCACATTCATTGATAGAGAATTCTATCAAGACATGCTTTCAAACGAAAGCATCAAAATTAGTTGATTGACTATCAATAGGCTTCATATTTAATGAATTAATCCTTGCAAAATCAATCACAAATTTCTATAATTTTCACAAATCAACAAAACACAAATGATTCGATAATCGCATCGTGATAAAAATCATACTGAATAACATGAGCTTTATAACTGACGCAGCATGAAAAAAACAATGCCCGATCATAATCATTAATTCATATTACCTGGATAAAAATATAGTGAAAAAACAATTTGTTGCAATATTAATGGGATCTGATGCTGATTTTCCAAAAATTGAACCAGCACTCAGCATTTTAAAAAAATTTAATATTCATTTTGAAGTTCGCATTCATTCTGCACATCGAACACCTGAAATAACACGAACCTATGTTCAAGATGCTGAAAAACGTGATTGTGCTGCCTTTATCTGCTGTGCTGGAATGGCAGCTCATTTAGCCGGTGCTGTTGCAGCGCAAACGATTCGACCGGTTATTGGCGTTCCCATCAATGCAAGTCCATTACAAGGAATGGATGCTTTATTGTCAACAGTACAAATGCCTAGTGGCATTCCAGTTGCTACAACAGCCATTGACTCCGCTGGTGCAAAAAACGCAGCTTATCTTGCTATTCAAATTATGGGTGTTGCCAATGAATCATTACATCATCAACTGAAACAAGAACGCGCAGAACAAGCGGAAATTGTTTTGAAAAAAAATCATGACTTACAAAGCAAATTAGCTTAATACCTGATTGATTAGACAAAATGCTTCAAAATAACGAATACGATCAAGCGGCTCAAACTATTAAAATGGGCAGCTTGATAGCTTATCCTACTGAAACACTATGGGGTATAGGTTGCGACCCTTGGAACGAACACGCGGTTAATCGCTTAGCCTTACTTAAAAAAAGGCCACATCATAAAGGATTTATTTTAATTGCTTCAGCACTTTCACAAATTCAAGCATTATTAGCCCCTTTAAACTCTGAATGCATTCAAAGATTACAATCTTCTTATGACAACAAACCTACAACTTGGCTTTTGCCTGATACGACTGAATGGGTTCCAAGGTGGGTAAAAAAAGAGCATTCAACTGTAGCCATTCGCATCAGCCCGCACTCTATTGTAAAATATCTTTGCCAAACTTTAAATCAACCTATTATCTCTACTTCTGCAAATTATCATGGACAACCGCCTTTGAATCATCCATCCGAGATTGCCCAGACATTTGATAAAAATATTGATTATATTATCAATCAATACAACCCATTAGAAGAAACTAAACAACCTTCTTTGATGATAGATTTGCTTACCTTGCAGCAAATACGTTAAACTCTTCTTTATATAATAGAAGCAACATCAGTCAAAGCGCTCATGATATCAAATACGATCCAAACCGTCCGCCATGCTTTCCAAGCATTACAACAACGCATTTGTTCTCATTTAGAAGCAGAAGAGAAAAAAAAAACCTTTCAACAGCAAAAATGGTCGTATCCAACAGGTGGTGGTGGAGACTCACGAATTCTATCATTTGGCGCATTAATTGAAAAAGCAGGTGTGAATTTTTCACATATTGAAGGACCTTCTTTACCGCCAGCTGCCACACTAAAACGTCCTGGTTTAACTGACCAGCCTTTTCAAGCATTAGGTGTTTCTGTTGTCGTTCATCCACAAAATCCGTATATTCCAACCTCACATCTCAATATTAGATTAATCAGTGTCCAGCGTGCTGATCAATCAATTGCTTGGTGGTTTGGTGGTGGCTATGATTTAACCCCTTGCTATGGATTTACTGAAGATTGTCATGATTGGCATATGACAGCCTCTCAAACATGCCAACCTTTTGGCGCTGATGTCTATCAACAATATAAAAAAAATTGTGATCAATATTTTTATTTACCACATCGACAAGAAACGCGTGGTATTGGTGGTCTTTTTTTTGATGATGTCAATCAATGGGAATTTGAACGTTGTTTGCAATTTGTAACAGCGATTGGTAATAGTTATTTATCAAGCTATTTACAGTTAATACAACGCAGAAAAACACATCAATACGGCCCAAATGAAAAACAATTCCAACGTTATCGTCGAGGTCGATATGTAGAATTCAATTTACTATATGATCGAGGCACCTTATTTGGTCTACAATCACAAGGTGCCACTGAATCCATTTTAATGTCACTTCCTCCCAGTGTTGAGTGGCAGTATAACTGGGGGTTACACCCAGGATCAATTGAAGAAAATTTTTCAAAAAAATACCTTAAACCAACTGACTGGCTCAATCCTAAATTTGCCAGTAACACACAAAGATCAACCTTATAATGCTTCACTTTGCCGTCATTGGACATCCAATTAATCATAGCTTATCGCCAATAATACATACGCAATTTGCAGAACAATATGGTATCTCATTAACCTATGAGACGATTAATACAACACCTAATCACTTTATAAACACAGTTCATCAGTTTTTTAAAACAGGGCAAGGTTTAAATATTACAGTCCCTTTTAAACAAGCCGCTTTTCAATTAGCTTCACAATGCTCTGACCGAGCACGCATGGCTCAATCTGCGAATGTTTTATGGAAAAATGAGGCAGATCAAATTTGCGCTGATAATACAGATGGTTTTGGTTTTATTGAAGACTTAAACTATCAAAATGAACTATATTGCTTAAAAAATGCAGAAATATTAATATTAGGTGCAGGTGGTGCTGTTCAAGGTATCTTACCCGATATCCTCAATCAAGTGCCCAAACAAGTGGTCATTGTCAACCGAACGCTTGCAAAAGCAGAACGCCTCATAACACAATTTAATCATGATACGCTGAGAGTCAAACAAACACACCAATTACACACGCCTTATGATTTAATTATTCACAGCACGAGTGCAACGTTATCTAATCAACTACCTGATATTCCAAAGCAAGCGATTAACCAACAGACCGTCGTGTATGATTTATCATACGGGATGTCAGCTCAATTATTTAAAATGCACGCTGAACAATTAGGTGTCAAACAATTCGTGGATGGATTAGGTATGTTGGTTGAACAAGCAGCTGAATCTTTTTTTATTTGGCATCATGTTCGCCCTAAAACACGTACTGTTTTATCTCAATTACATAACACAGTAAAAAAGGCTATATCATGACATTTAATATCAAAAATTTCAAATTATTAGGTCATCGAGGAGCAGCTGGTTTAGCCCCAGAAAACACACATGCCAGCTTGATTGCTGCACATAAACAGGGTGCTCAAGGTGTGGAAATGGATGTAACGCTTTTAAAAGATGGTACAGCCGTTATTTTTCATGATCAAACAGTGGATCGTTTAACAAAAAAAACTGGATTCTTAAATCAATTGACATACGAAGAAGTAGCCTCATTAAAGATAGAAGGCTCGACCGAGGATTCCTGTGAAGGTGACTGTACTTTATTAACACTAGATGCTGCATTAGATATCATTGAGCAATATCAGATGACGCTTAATTTAGAATTAAAATGCCATGATGGCAGCGCTACATTACTAGCAGACACTGTTCAAAAAATCATAAAAAAACATCGCTATTTTGACACCAATCATCTTATTTTTTCATCATTTGATTTCAATGTTTTAAACATCATCAAAGAGTATTATATGCCTGAAGCAAATATTGGTATTCTATATAAAAATAAGACGGATCCATGGCTAGATCAAGCAAAAGCGTTAAACGCTCAAACAATCAACCCACCACACAAACTCATCACACCTGATTTAATTCGGGCAATAAAAAATGAAAATTATGACATCATGACATGGACTGTCAATCATTATGAAACTGCACAGAATTTATATGGTTTAGGGGTCGATGCAATTATTACAGATTATCCCAACCGACTAGCATTACTCATCAAATCATAATGAGTGATCCCTGCAGATTATGAGGAAACTGTCAAATTATCAAATCGAGCATAATGTCCTAAAAAAGACAACTTAATATGCCCTATTGGTCCATTTCTTTGTTTTCCAATAATAATTTCAGCCATGCCTTTTTGTTCTGAATCTGGATTATACACTTCATCTCGATAAATAAATAAAATAACATCTGCATCTTGTTCAATGGCACCTGACTCTCTGAGATCTGAATTAACAGGTCTTTTATTAGGGCGCTGTTCTAAAGAACGATTTAACTGAGATAAAGCAACAATAGGAACATTAAACTCTTTAGCCATTGATTTTAATGCGCGAGATATACTAGATATCTCATTAATACGACCTTCTTTATAGCCTGAAATTTGCATTAATTGCAAATAATCAATCATGACTAAACTTAAAGGGCCATGCTCTCTCATTAAACGACGAATACGGGTTCGAATCAACTGCGGACTTAATCCAGGGGTATCATCAATAAATAATTGTTTATCCATCAATCGCTTCACAACAGAGGCAAGTTTAGGCCAGTCATCATCTTCTAATTTACCGGTACGAATCCGTGTTTGATTTATTTTTCCTAATGAAGCCAAACTTCGCATTAATAATTGCTCTGCTGGCATTTCTAAGCTAAACACTAACACAGGCTTTTTTTCTTGTGTTAACATGGCACTTTCTACTAAATTCATTCCAAAAACAGTTTTACCCATTGAAGGACGCGCTGCAACAACAATCATATCTCCTGCTTGCAAACCGGCTGTCATCTCATCTAAATCATCAAATCCTGTTGACATACCTGTTAAATGGCTATTGGAATTAAATAATTGATCAATTCGATTTAAAGTTGCTTTGAGTAATGTTTTAATAGGTTTTAATGCATCATCTGTTGCTTGATTTTGCGAAATATGAAAAATTTGCTTTTCTGCTTCTTCAATAATTTCATCATAAGATAAGCCTTCAGGCAGCAAGGCCATTTGTGATATTTTCTGAGCAGAATGAATTAAACGTCTTAAATTAGCACGCTCTTTGACAATATTAACATAAGCAGGCAAATGACTAATACTGGGTATATTTTCAGTTAAAGCAACTAAATATTCTCCCCCACCACAGGCTTCAAATATTTTTTGAAGCTTTAATTCTTCGGACACAGTTAAAGCATCAAATGGTTTTAACTGCTTTGCTAAATTGGCAATACATTCAAAAATATTTCGATTTTCACGATGATAAAAATCATCAGCACGAATGAGATCACAAATTGAATCCCATCCATTATTATCTAACATTAAAGAACCTAAAATAGATTGCTCAGCTTCTATGGAATGTGGCAACTGTTTAAACGGTAAGGGGGCTAATTCTTGCATAAATAATACTGACCTATGATGATAGTCTACATCTATTTATCATTTTTATACTGAATCAGAACAGATAGAAAATAAAATAATTTCAATGATCTCTCATCAGTATCTTCCTATATATGCGTATTATATCATAGACACGATGCAGATTATGCCTATTCAATCTGACACAGCTCAATCAATTTTGTATTCATTCGTAGACAAGCATATCGTGCCTTCAGCATCTATGTTTTGATGCGTTATGTTTGATCGTTTAAACATGAGATATCATAATTGTAAACGAAACAGTCTCAAAGTGTTTTGATTCATGATCTCATATTGCATATTAATAGGATAATCAGTAGGCTTCTATATCAAAATGATGGCATCAAAATTGACTCAACTTCAGCACATACTTTCAATATTCTAAGGATATCAGATAAGTAATTTATACGACCAATACAATACAATTTCGCCATGCGAAAAGCAATTCACAATAGAAGGTTTTTTCTTTATGAGAGTTCAGCATTCACAGTGATTTTTTTAGCAGTACAACAGGATTTTAAAAAATAAAATATGCGACAGACTTCATCATTCTGTTTTTTCTCATGATGTCTTTAACCCTATTCAGGGTAGCGTGAATATAACGGCATATTGAAAAGCATATAATCTTTGCTTAATCTCTATGATGCTTCAAAATTTAAAACAAAATAAAAAAAAATATAATTTAAAATGTATTCTCTTATTGCAAAGCTTTCAGCATTGATGTTCATGACTTTTTCTGGATCGACCACATAAAGCATCAATACTCATCGTAGCCTTCATGGCAGTCAATCTATTGAACAGGCACTAATTCAATCGCTATTTTTTTTAGATCCGTTTTTAGTTTTTTGTTCAACCCAAACCCCTTCTTCATAATATACTCTCCAAGAGGTTGCTTTCCCTTTTTTTTCTGTCATGAGATATTGTCTTTTATTTTTTTTGCTAAAACGAATCACACTGTCATTCCCTTCTGGGTCCGTCAAAGGCCCACTCAATAAATATGTGTATTTTTTATCCAATTTATCGTGATACATTTTTAATTCTTTTAATAAAGGCGCGCGTGTTTCGCGATTCTTAGGAAACTTACTCGCCGCTAAAAATAAACCAGCAGCACCATCTCGCAACACATAATGATCATCTACTTTCATACAGCGTAATTCAGGTGTCGGGATGGGATCCATTTTAGGTGGAGCAGGCTGACCATCTTTCAATAATTTCCGAGTATTACTACAAGCTGCATTGATACAGGCAAAATACTTTCCAAATCGACCTGATTTTAACTGCATATCCTCTTGACATTTATCGCATTGTAAAAGAGGGCCATCATACCCTTTAATTTTAAATTCACCCGTTTCTAATTCATAACCAGAACAATCTGGGTTATTACCGCAAATATGTAATTTATAAGATTCATTCACTAAATAGCTATCCATAGCCGTTTGACAAATGGCGCAACGATGCTTAGATCGTAACGCATTCACTTCCGCAAATTCATCATCTGATGCAATTTCATCACCATGCGTTAAATTCACTGTTTCTTTACAACGTTCTTTTGGAGGCAAGGCATAACCTGAACAGCCTAAAAAAACACCTGTACCAGCTGTTCTAATTTGCATATTACGCTGACAAATGCTGCAAGGTAAATCAATTTCAATGAGTTGATTGACTCGCATACCTTCGTCACTATCAGCAATATCGACGCGGTTTTTAAAGTCTAAATAAAACTGATTTAACACTTCAATCCAACCAATTTTACCTTCTGCTACTTCATCTAATTGAAATTCCATATCAGCTGTAAAATTATAATCCATTAAATTATTAAAGGATTCTATTAATCGATCGGTTACAATTTCACCTATTTTTTCAGAATAAAGTCGACGTTTTTGTATAGTAACATAACCACGATCTTGAATAGTTGAAATAATAGAGGCATAAGTAGAAGGTCGACCTATACCTTGTTTTTCTAATTCTTTCACTAAAGATGCTTCAGTAAAACGAACAGGTGGTTTCGTAAATAATTGTTTTGGTATTATTTTTTCTACAGTCAATGTTTGCCCAACTTTTAAATGGGCTGGTAAAATAATATCATCAGATTTTTTCATTGCATAAATACGGGTAAACCCATCAAATTGCATAATGCGGCCTTTGGCTTTTAATTCAAAGTGATCTCCTATCACTTGCACAGAGGTATTCATATACTTAGCTGGGGTCATTTGGCAAGCAACAAATTGTCGCCAAATTAAGTCATATAATTTTGAAGCTTGAGGATCTATAGTATGAATTTGATCAGATTTTACTCTAATATTTGTAGGTCTAATGGCTTCATGTGCTTCTTGTGCTTGCTTTCTTTTAGAATAAAAATTAGGCTTCTCAGGTGAATATTGATCACCTAGTTCAGATTGGATATATTCTTTTACTTGCATTAAAGCGTCTTGACTCAAATTCATTGAGTCTGTTCTCATATAAGTAATATAACCATCTTCATATAATTTTTGAGCTAAAATCATCGTTTTTTTGACACTAAAACCTAAGCGAGTACTCGCTGCTTGCTGTAATGTTGACGTAATAAATGGAGGCGCTGGTTTTGTTTGAGTTGGTTTTTTTTCACACGTTTTAATGACATAGGAAGCCTTTTTGAGTTGATCAACTGCAATTTTGGCGTCTTTTTGTGTGGTAGGTCTAAATCCTAGGCCATCTTGTTTAACCACATCAAATTGAATAGATGTGTCATGACTGGTCAGTTGCGCTTTAATTTCCCAATATTCTTCAGGGGAAAATTTTCTGATTTCACGCTCTTGTTCTACAATAACACGGACTGCGACAGATTGAACACGTCCGGCAGATAATCCACGTGCAATTTTTCTCCATAATAAAGGAGAAATCATATAACCGACTACGCGATCTAAAAATCGCCTAGCTTGCTGCGCATTCACTCGATTAATATTTAATTCTTTTGGGTTTTCAAAAGCTTCTTGAATCGCTGTTTTGGTTATTTCATTAAAAGTAACCCGTTTAAATTGAGCAACAGATTCACCAATTGTTTCACGTAAATGCCAAGCAATCGCTTCTCCTTCTCGATCTAAGTCAGTTGCTAAGTATACAATATCTGCAGCTGACGCTAATTTTCTCAGTTCTAAAACAATTTTATCTTTCCCAGGTAAAATAGCATAATTAGCACGCCAATTATCATCAGGGTCGATACCCATTCTAGAAATTAGTAACGCTTGTGCTTTTTTATTTTTATAAATTGCTTTTTCATCAGGTGACATTTTCCTGGTTGCCGCAGCAGCTTTTGCTCTAGCTTTTAAATCTTGGGTATTTTTTTTATGGCCGCTCACAGGTAAATCACGAATATGACCTACGCTGGACTTCACAATAAATTGATTACCTAAATATTTATTGATTGTTCTTGCTTTAGCTGGAGATTCCACAATAACCAACATTTTACCCATAGATTATTCCATGCATTAACAAGTGATAAGATTCTCATTTATCATGAGTGTTTATTCCTACACTTTTACAACAAGTGCTTTATTATAAAACTGCGCTAATATGCTTGTATTCAATATCAAACGAGAACCTTTCTATGTAGATTACTTTTTCCATACTACTATCTGACAATTTAGCATTTTTTTAAACAAAAAGCTAAATAAAAGAAAGATTCAAACTGATGAAATCGACTGAAACATGTCACATCACATGACTAAATAAACTCTATTTTATTGATTTCATACTCAACCAGCCCGTTAGCGGTGCTAATAGAAGCAATATCGCCTATCTCCTTTCCTATGATAGCGCGAGCAAGAGGAGAGGTAACTGATATTTTTTTTAATTTAATATCAGATTCATCTTCTCCGACAATTTGATACGTAATCAACTGATCATTTTCAAGATTTTTCAATGTTACAGTTGAAGAAAATACGACTCTATTTTGATGTTTTATTTTTTTTATATCAATCACTTGTGCTCGATTGAGTTTATTTTCCATATCAGAAATACACGCTTCATTAAATCCTTGCTCTTCTCTTGCTGCATGATATTCAGCATTTTCTTTTAAATCACCTAATTCTCTTGCTTCAGCAATGGCTTGTGTAATTTTAGGTCGATCAAAGCTTTTACGTTGCTCTAATTCTTTTCTTAATTTTTCTTCACCTTCAGGGGTCATTGGAAACTTATCCATCATGATACCTATTTAGTTAATACTGATTAAATCAAAAATATCGTGCTTTATTGATTCAGGTTAAATTGAATATCTTTATTGAAAGATTGCAAAGATTGCAAAGATTGCAAAGATCTTACATGCTTTTCAGGACCAAACTGGATGGCTTGACTAATCGCTAAGGCTCCAGAGATAGTCGTTGTATATAGTACGCGATTAATTAATGCAGAACGCCTTATTGTATAAGAATCTTTAATTGCTTGACGATCTTCAGTTGTATTCACGACTAATTGAATCGTTTTATTGACAATTAAATCAACTAAATTAGGACGTCCTTCAACCACTTTATTAATACGTTCAACCACAAAACCTGCTTTTCTTAACACTTTTGCAGTGCCATTAGTGGCAATTAATTCAAAATCTAATGCAATTAAACGTTTAGCTAAAGCAATAATATCTGGCTTATCGCTATCACAAACACTAATCAATGCTTTACCGCCACACGGCAAGTTCATATTAACAGCTAATTGTGTTTTTAAATACGCTTCATCAAAAGAATCTCCTAATCCCATCACTTCACCTGTTGATCTCATTTCTGGACCTAAAATCGGATCAACCATTGAAAATTTCTCAAATGAAAAAACAGCGCCTTTCACAGCATGACACACTGGTTTTAAAATTTTGGGTAAATCGAAAGATCTTAAAGATTGGCCCAGCATCACTTGAGCTCCTAATTTTGCAACCGGAACTCCTAATGCTTTAGATATAAAAGGAATAGTTCTGGAAGCACGAGGATTCACTTCAATAATATACACTTCATTTTTTTTCACAGCAAATTGTATATTCATTAATCCAATAACACCTAATTCAAGCGCCAATTTTTCTACATTTTTAATAATCTCATCTTGAATATGGCTTTCTAAATTAAGTGGCATAATAGAACAAGAAGAATCACCAGAATGAATACCAGCTTGTTCAATATGCTGCATAATAGCAACAATAACCACACATTGGGCATCACATAATGCATCAACATCTACTTCAATAGCTTGTGTTAAATATTGATCTAACAATACAGGAGAATCTAAAGAAATCATGACGGTATCATTCAAATATTGCAATAATTCTTCTTGTGATTTAATGATTTCCATTGCTCGTCCACCTAAAACATAAGATGGTCTTACGATCAACGGATACTGAATATCATCTGCTGCCTCTACAGCAGCTGCTTGACTAGACACAATTTTATTATGAGGCTGTAATAAGCTTAATTTTTCGACAACTTCTTGAAAAAGCTTACGATTTTCCGAACGATCAATCGCTTTTTGGGGTGTGCCAATAATCGGAACACCTGATTTTTCAAGCTGCTTCGCTAATTTAAGTGGTGTTTGGCCTCCATACTGTATAATAACCCCGCATGGCTTTTCAAATTCAACAATATTTAAAATATCTTCATAGGTAATCGATTCAAAATATAAGCGATTCGCTACATCAAAATCAGTTGAGACTGTTTCTGGATTACAATTGACCATAATGGACTCAAATCCCATTTCTCGCACAGCTAAAGCGGCATGAACACAACAGTAATCAAATTCAATACCTTGTCCAATACGATTAGGACCACTCCCTAATACCATCACTTTATTTGACTGTTGGATTTCAGGTTTAACATCACCTTCTATTTCATACGTTGCATACAAATAATCAGTGCATGACTCAAATTCAGCAGCACATGTATCAACACGTTTAAAGACAGGTTTAATGTGATGAGTTATGCGCTGTAAACGAACAGCCTCTTCATTGGTATCCCATAAAATGGCTAACCGTAAATCACTAAATCCTTTTTGTTTTAATTGAAACCAATCAGCTTGCGTTAAGTGCTCTAATTTTTGATTCGAAATCCAATGCTCTGTCTGTATTAAATCTTTAATTTCTTCTAAAAACCAAGGATCAATATGCGTTAATTGATATATTTCTTCTACAGAAAAATTCAAACGGAACGCATCTGCAACATACTGAATACGGTGAGCGCTAGGAAAACTTAATTCTTTTTTTAAATGATGATCACGGACTTGAGGTTCTTGATCTAGTACAATCGGATCAAAACCACTCAGATCTAATTCTAATCCACGTAATGCTTTCTGAATTGATTCTTGAAAATTACCACCAATTGCCATCACTTCGCCAACTGATTTCATTTGTGTTGTTAACTGATGATCTGAATCTGGAAATTTTTCAAAAGAAAAGCGAGGCATTTTAGTCACGACATAATCCAATGTCGGCTCAAAAGAAGCAGGCATTACACCACTCGTGATTTCATTTTTTAATTCATCTAATGTATAACCAATGGCTAATTTAGCGGCAACTTTAGCGATTGGAAAGCCTGTTGCTTTAGATGCTAAAGCTGATGAACGCGACACGCGTGGATTCATTTCTATGACGACTAATTCACTCGTTTCAGGATTAACAGCAAACTGGACATTAGAACCTCCCGTTTCAATACCAATTTCACGCAATACTTTAATTGAAGCATTACGCATATTTTGATATTCTTTATCTGTTAACGTTTGAGCTGGGGCGACGGTAATTGAGTCTCCCGTATGAATACCCATTGGATCAAGATTTTCAATTGTACAGACAATAATACAGTTATCAGCGCAGTCTCGAATAACTTCTAATTCAAATTCTTTCCAGCCAATTAAAGAACGATCAATTAATAATTGACTCGTAGGAGATAAATCAAACCCTCGCATACAAATTGTTTTAAATTCTTCTACATTATAGGCAATACCACCACCTGTGCCGCCCATTGTGAAAGAAGGTCGAATAATACAAGGTAAATTCACGCGCTGTAAGATCGTATAAGCCTCTTCCATGGAAGAGGCAATACCAGATTCTGGTGTTTTTAGCCCAATTTTTTTCATCGCTTGATCAAATAAAGCACGGTCTTCTGCTTTCGAAATTGCGTCTGCATTAGCACCAATCATCATGACATTATTTTGCTCTAAAATATGATTTTTTTCTAAATCTAAAGCACAATTTAAAGCCGTTTGTCCGCCCATAGTGGGTAATAATGCATCTGGTTTTTCTATTTCAATAATCTTTTTGAGTGTTTGCCAGCGAATGGGTTCGATATAAGTGGCATCAGCCATATCAGGATCTGTCATAATCGTTGCAGGATTAGAGTTAACTAAGATCACACGACAACCTGATTCACGTAATGCTTTACAAGCTTGAACACCTGAGTAATCAAATTCACAGGCTTGACCAATCACAATAGGGCCTGAACCTAAAATCAATACACTGTTAATATGTTGGTTTTTTGGCATTTTTTATTCGCTTTTTCCTATGAATGAAGTCATGATAAAATAATATGTTATTTCAAAATAACGGTTCATACAGTCAATAGATCCTATGTTATTTTCAGCTGATTAACTCAATAATATGCTAAATAATATAGGCTTTTAATAATGCAATAAAACGATCAAACAATATATTAGCATCATGTGGCCCCGGACTCGCTTCTGGATGCCCTTGGAAGCCAAATACAGGGCAGACAGTATGTGATAATCCTTGCAAACTTTGATCAAATAAGGAACGATGTGTTATTTGCAAACAATCTGGTAAACTACTGTCATTCACTGCAAAATTATGATTTTGACTGGTAATCAAGACTTTTTTCGTCAAGATATCTTGAACTGGATGATTTGCACCATGATGTCCAAATTTCATTTTACTGGTTGTAGCGCCACAAGCTAAAGCAATTAATTGATAACCCAAACAAACACCAAACACAGGTATTTTGTTGTCAATAAATATTTTTGTAGCTTCAATAGCATAGTGACAAGCAGCCGGATCACCTGGTCCATTGGATAAAAAAATACCATGTGGCTTCATCGCTAAGACTGTTTCAGTGGTTGTTGTCGCTGGAACAACCGTTACATGACAGCCTTTTTGAATGAGTTGATGCAAAATGCTGGATTTAATACCGAAATCATAAGCCACCACATGATACTGAGAAGGCAATACAGGGTCTCCATAGTGCAAAGGATCTATATTAGATGACTTGATAGTTTTTGCATTGAGCGTATAAATTGTTTGACAAGACACTTGTTTTGCTAAATCTAAGCCAACTAAGCCGCTAAATGAATTGGCCTTCTGTAATGCTTGATCATAATTGATATCACCAGCCATGATACAGGCTTTCATGCTCCCTTTAGAGCGCAATAAAGTGGTTATTTTTCGACAATCAACACCAGCAATTGCAATAGTATTTTGAGATTTCAAATAATCGGGTAAAGACTGAACACTTCTCCAGTTACTCGCTATTTTTGACATATTCTTCAGAATTAAACCAGCCGCTTGAATTTTATTAGATTCTGAATCCGCTTCAGTAATCCCTGTATTGCCAATATGAGGATAAGTAAAGGTAATCAATTGATTAGAATACGAAGGATCAGTAATAATTTCTTGATAACCTGTGATTGATGTATTAAAAACTAGTTCGCCTACTGCTATTCCTTGAGATCCAACAGAAAAACCAGAAAATTGCGTACCATCTTCCAAAACTAGTAATGCATTTTTTGATAACATATCTGTATTATTTACCTCATACTAAGTAAAACGAATTACATCAATACAAGTCAATACAAGCAAGAAGTAACGCATCGTTTAAATGGGAACGACACTCTATTTAAATGAAGCATACGACATCAAATATTGGCCAAAATTCTCGATAATCTATCAGAGATCAATTTTCTTGTCAAATGAATTATACTGATCAATAGATCACATCATGCGCTACAAAACTGAAGTCATCCTACGCATAATTTTATGATCATCAATAATATACATGAGAGGCTGTCAGATCAGATGACTGATTGCAACTAGAGTCAATGATTTGCTTATTGCATGAACACTGATGCTAAGCAGCAGGTTGATCTCTTAGCATAACATTACCTCTGCATGAAATATATTTTTTCTCTGTGTTGCGACAAAAATACGCTGTTCTTTTTTATAATATGAATGACATGACACACATTATCTTTAATACGTCAAATACGCCCACAGTTCAAATTAGCTGGTACCGTTTCGTGAATCAATTTTGGTGTTGGCAAATTCAGAGATAACATCAGTTGATGATACGCTTCAGCTGTTTTTACTTGCAGTCTAGGGTTATGTTGTTTTTCTTCTTGAATTGTACTCCAAGTCATCCCGTTATCATGCCCAGGATATATACGTGTTTCACTCGGCAAGGTCATCAAATGATTTAAACTAGACCAAGCTTGTTTTGAGTTACCTGACTGAAAATCGGTTCGACCTGTTCCTCGAACAAGCAAAGTATCTCCTGTGAGTACATAATGTTGTTCTTCATTATAAAAACAACAAGAATCACTTGTATGGCCTGGTGTCTCAAAACAAATAAATTGCGTATTGCCAATACAAAAAGTATCTAAATGGGCTAATGCTTTTGTGACACCAGTCACTTTCGCTTTGTCAGACATAATAATGTCACATTGCGTTTGATCTTGCAGTAAACCAGCAGCCGTAATATGATCAGCATGCACATGCGTATCAGCCACAGCCACTAAAGTTATGGATAATTCTTTTAATAAATTTAAATATTGTTCAACACGATGATATACTGGATCGACTAATATAGCCATTTTCTTATTATCTACTTGACTACTAATCAGATAAGTATAAGTAGACGTTTCTGCATCAAAAAGTTGGCGTAACATCGTAAGATTGCTCCAATTGATAGCTTGTATAATGTCAATGAAGTCATACACTATACAAAAATGCTTGTATTGTCGATTAATCTTCTGCTTTTACATATACTTTAATCATCGATTTCAGATCAGCATGCAATTGTAATGGAATATCATATTCTCCGATATTTCGAATAGGTCCATCAGGCATTTGGATTTCACGTTTTGTAATCTTAACTTTTGCAGCCGAGCTAATTGAGTCAGCTAAATCACGAACACCAATAGATCCAAATAATTTACCTTCTTCACTGGCTTTGGCTGTTAAAGTCAACTCAATTTCTGATAAAGCTTTGGCTCGATCTTGCGCTAAAGCTAATTTTTCATTGGCTTTACGCTCTAATTCTTTTCGACGCGTTTCAAATTCTACAAGATTGGCTTTCGTTGCCTGTATTGCTTTTTCAAAAGGTAGTAGAAAATTTCGCGCATAACCTACTTTCACTTTAGCAGTCGAACCTAGTTGACCTAACCCTATAATATTTTCTAATAAAATGACTTCCACAAAAATACTCCTCTATATTTGCTTGATAACAGTCTGCATGATTTTATGCAGACTGAATCATGTCATGATCTCACTTTCTTGCGTAAATCAAACAAGCTATCATAACATGCAATCACGATAAAAAGTGGGTATACAAACAATAAAAAAAGATACATCAATATAATACATATTTTTTGATACTGACCGCTTTTGGCAGCAATAATATCATGTCCCAAAGCTAACCCTGCTAATAATAATGGTATCAAAAATCCAGGCAAGCAAGCTTGCAACCAGATACTTGAACTCCACATAGTGATCATCATCCCTAATAATAGACATAACAACCAAGGCAAAGGCCATTTAAATTGATAAAATTCTTGTTTCAATCCACCGGGATTATATAATATAGATTGCCAATATCTAGCTAAAAAAATAGATACGACGATATGCAGTAAAACAAAAATGATATATCCTTTTAATAATAACCCCCATAAGAACACAAACTGTTCTTCTTGAATAAGGGGTTCAGCTCCATTTTGCATGACATAAGACAGCCAATCAGGATAGACCATTTTTAATTGCTGAATAATATTATTCAAAAATTCTGAATATAGGGTTGTTAATATGCCAACTGTGCAGATCGCAATTGGCACTAGCAGCATCAGCGCTGCAGACCAATGCATTGTGCGACGTAAACAGACAGCTAATAAAACAGTGCCCAATAAACACAATAAAGGACCAGGAGACTGGTAAGAAAGCCAAATCAAAGCTGGTAACATTGCATAAAAAAAGACAATAGAACCTTCTTTAAAACCTTTTCTTAATATAATTAAGGCGGCACATGCTGATCCTAAAAAAAATGTCATGGGGATCATATTGGCTAACAAAACGCATATGATAGCATTGATACGGCTTCGCATAGCAAATCGTGCTAATGCTTCCATGAATAATCTCTCTTAATGCTGACTCAATAAAACCTTAGTGTCTATCACAATAAGGCATTAACGCTAAATAACGCGCCCTTTTCACTGCTTTAGCCAGTTGACGTTGATAGTGTGCTTTTGTACCTGTGATTCGGTTTGGTACAATTTTACCTGTTTCTGTTGTATACGCTTTCAATGTTGCTAAATCTTTATAATCAATTTCTTTCACGCATTCTGCCGTAAATCGACAAAATTTACGACGTCTAAAAAATGAAGCCATTCTATTTACCTTTTTATTCAATCAGTTGACATGGGATCTATTGTATTGAAAATCAGTTTCATGATTCATGCTTTGAAAGTACTTCTTCATCAAATTTATTACTATGTTCTGCTCGATTATTTGATGCAGGGGCACGTTCATTATCTTGTGATAATATTAAAGAAGGTGTTGTAATAGCTTCCTGTTTAGAAACAATCATATAACGTAGAATCGCATCGTTAAACATAAAACTATGCTGCAATTCTTTTAACATATCATAAGTACATTCAATATTTAGCATGACATAATGTGCTTTATGTATTTTTTTAATAGGGTAAGCTAATGCTCTTCGTCCCCAGTCTTCCAGTCGATGTAATTTGCCTTTTGTATCAGTAATTAACTTTTTATAGCGTTCTAGCATCACAGGTACCTGATCACTTTGATCAGCATGAACTAAAAAAACAACTTCATAATGGCGCATATAAGCTCCTTATGGATATAAAAGCTGTCCATTTTGGTACAGCAAGGAGGTCAGTATTTTTCAAGCAAATAAAGCTTTATTTTTAAAATCAAGCTGTGCTTTCATTGAGTCAATATCAATTAAATACAGAAATATCAATAAAAACTAAATATTACAATCACTAGAAAACCAATATATAAAAATTTACAAATAAAATCAAGCAATACCCTTATTTTTCATAAAAATATTAGGTTACATGACTCGCTTTATATAGCGATGATCATGAGAAATAACTATCAATTTATGGACAAATGAGTCCTTTTGGATATATTGGATAACGCATGCACTCTAGATAGGCATGATTTAAGAGAAAATGATATCATATCAGACTATCGTATACATACAAACAAGGAAAGTAAAAAATAACATATATTACAACTGCTTACAAAAAAA
>VSKW01011851.1_pt1 | contig 21905 bp, 21 predicted proteins | sample 4798611 | NCBI WGS metagenome assembly VSKW01 (sample SAMN12179536, study PRJNA552185) | sponge metagenome | biome: deep-sea hydrothermal plumes; feature: spots directly above weak diffusing fluid; material: sea water; isolation source: sponge from the Crane site of a hydrothermal vent ...
AATTTGTTTAATCTGCTAATAGCGCGTTGATACAGCTTACTATCTGTAGGACTGTAGGATAGCTGATGTTTTTCTCCATGACTGTTGTGTCAACGATAAGCTCTTCGCATTCTTTTTTATTGATAAAACAATTATTTAAAGCCGTTGTAATGGTAGAATTGAAAATAGCTTCCTTCAGGGCGATTGAGATTAGACAATATACAGATTAGTCATGAAACGATTAATCAATATATTAAGAAACAAATCGCACTAGGCTCTGATTTATACAAAAATTTAAGACATAAAGGTAAAAAATATTGCACTAGAAAAGAAAAAACATTGGGTAGAGGGCTTATTGCTAATCGGTTACAAAAAGTTGAGAGTCGCAAAGTAAATGAAGTAAAAGATTGTATTATCAAGTATTTAAGAAAGATGTCACTTAAATATAAACAAACGATTGCTTTTAATCATGGCAAAGCATTCTCTCAGCATGAATTATTATCTAAAGCATTGAAAATAAAATGTTATTTTGATAAACCTGATGCTTCTTGGGAAAGCGGTGTAAATGAGCATACCAATGGATTATCTCGCCAATATCTGCCAAAGTAGACTATAGAAGATGATGAGATTTTAGCGATTCAAAAAGCACCCAATAATAGACCTAGAAAAGGGTTAAACTATCGAACACCTAACGAAGTTATGCGAAGAATAGAAAAACCTTTAGATGTTTTACTTCATGGTTAAATGGGCCTTTTTTTAAAATCTGCTACAGATATAAGATGCTTAGAAAATATTGAAAACATTGGCATGACCTTGCTGAAAAATAAGTTCAAACGTTATGGGTTACCTGTCTTATATTATCAATCATTTTTTTTTGGATTATCTACTGCTTCCTTCATTTGATTTTTTATTAATAAATCAAGGCTGTTCATCTCTGAAGAGGTGTTTTTCTTAAAGACTGTTACGTTGCTACGCAATGGATCATGATCGGTAAGAGGCTGATAGCTTCTATGTTTCTTTTGTGCTTCGTTGTTAGAAGTACTGGGTGCAAGGTTGTGTGGATGAGAAGGTATAGGCAATTGAGTAAGTGATGTTTGTTGATGATCTAGATCGGATGTTGAATGTATCAGTGGTTGTGATGAGATTGGTTCTAAGTTAAAGACATTTTGCAAATCTGCTGTCAGGTTTTGCGGTGCTGGAGTATCTTGTGTCAACGGCTCTTCTGATTGCATGCCATCTAATTCTATCAATGCTTGAACATTTGGAGAATTTTGTGATACTGATTTAAATTCGTCTTTTAGCAAGTCAGGATCAGTCTTAGGTGTTCTAGAATCAGTATCGGGTAATGATTGTAATTGAGATGATGGCGTTGTAGTATGAATAGTATAGCCTGCTAATTTTTGAGGACCCAGGTTGTTTTCTGATATCTTCCAAGCATATAAATTGGGTTTTTTAAGAATATGTACTCTTTTGATTACAAGCTCTTTTGTTAAAGCAGGCTGTTCTATTGTTGGATTAGGTGAAATATTTGTTTTAGTATTTAGTGCGAGAGGCATCTGTGTTATCCTATATTTTTTAGGGATATCATGAGGTCATCAATGAGGTTTTTTATGAAAAGACCTACTTTCCCTGTTGACTTGTTTTAAAAACACGATATTATAAATACCAACCTGTATTGATTTTATTGAAGTCGTACAGATGATTTAAAATTTAATCCCCGATAGCTCAGTTGGTAGAGCAAATGACTGTTAATCATTGGGTCACTGGTTCGAGTCCAGTTCGGGGAGCCAGTTTTTGTATTTTTACTGATATGGGTCGTTAGCTCAGTTGGTAGAGCAGTTGGCTTTTAACCAATTGGTCGTAGGTTCGAATCCTACACGACCCACCACTCTTATTATCCACATAAAAAATACTGTTTATTTTTCAATATTCTAATTCTTTATTCATTTTATTATAGTTACAATAAGCATGATTTTCAACTCTTCTACAGAGCTGATGAAGTGGGTTAACGGTTAAAAAAAGTGACAATCTTCATCTTAATAAGGGCTGAATCATGAATCATGATGGTTGCATCAGCTAGATTAAATCATGCTTTTTGATTGTGATGCTAAGTGGCATGCTTCATGGACTGCTTGCTTCAAACTACTGGTGTGCGCTTGACCTGTGCCAGCTAATGATAAAGCAGTACCATGATCAACAGAGGTTCTAATAAAAGGAAGTCCTAACGTGATGTTAACAGCATGACCAAAGCTTTGATATTTGAGTACAGGCAAGCCTTGATCATGATACATGGCAAGCACTACATCAGTATTGAGTAGCATCGGCTTGGTAAAGATAGTATCAGCAGGATAAGGACCAGAAACATGCATTTTATTTTTTTGGCACGCTTGGATCGCTGGAATAATATGTTCAATCTCTTCTGAACCTAGGTATCCATTTTCTCCGGCATGTGGATTTAATCCACAGACGCTAATATGTGGATTTTGAATTCGAAACTTATATTTCATTTCTTGATGTAACAGCGTGATAATATCTATTAAGCTATTTTTATGAATATGCTCTGGAACTTGTTTCAGTGGGATATGCGTTGTTGCTAATGCAACACGTAAGTTATCACAAGCTAACATCATTAATACTTGAGGGGTATTCGAGGCCTGAGCTAACCACTCAGTATGTCCACTGAAAGCAATTCCAGCATCATTAATAATGCCTTTATGTATGGGGGCTGTTACCCATGCCTTAAAAATATGATTCTGAATATTTTGATATGTTACTGTGAGTGTATTTAAAACATAGGGTGCATTTTTACAATCTAATTGCCCTGGGGTGACAGGTGCAATAGAAGGTACGTGCATATACTCAATATGAGTGTCTGCTATGGATTCATAAGCAGTATTTGGATCAAAAGGAATAAAGGTAGGTGATAAACCTAATTTTTTAGATCTTTCGGATAATACAGTGATGCAGCCAATTAAGACAATGCGTACAGGCCATTTTTTTTGAGTCTGTAATAATTGCAAACAAATGTCAGGTCCGATTCCAGCAGGCTCCCCTGTTGTAATCGCTATCGTAGGAACCGCCATACTGCTCAGCACCTTATAGTTTTCTAATATAAGTATTGGCTTTTAAATCTTCTAGCCAATGGGGTATTTGTTCTTGAAAAGCTTGGTTTATGAGTATATTTTTTGCATTTTTTTCTTGTATTTCGCGTGTGATATTTTTTGTTTTTTTATCAATAACTTCAATAATATACCAGCTATCATCAATTTGAAAAGGAGGGCTATATTGCTTCATAGGCAAAGCTTTCACTTTTTCAGCTAAGGTTTTATGGAGTGCATTCGGATTTAACCAACCTAGATCTTCTGGTTGGATCGTTGGTGTTAATTTTGAGTCTGATGATACTTGAGTTTTCTCTTTATGTTGTAATGTATTATATATTTCGTGTATTATTTTTTTTGCTTCAGTTGAACTTCTGATTTGATTTTTTGCAATGACAATTTGCTTGATATGGTATAAATCGACGATATGCTGTAGATCACCTTTGATATCCCATATTGTTAAAATATGAAAACCATCTTTTGTTTTAAAGGGTTTTGAAATATCGTTTTTTTTCATTTTTTTTAGTATGTTTTTAAAATCATCTGGTAAGGTTTTTCTTACTTTCCAGCCTAAGTCGCCACCATTTTGTGCTGATAGACTGTGTGAATATTGCTTGGCTAATGTTTTAAATGTATTTGGGTTTGTTTCTAGTTTTGCCAAAATATTGTTAATCGTTTCTTCCGCATCTTGAATGTCTTGAGGTGAAGCATCCTCTGGGATGTCAATGACAATATGACCTAATAAATAAGTTAACGTATCGAGTTGGCTGTCAGAAGATAAGAATTTTTCAATATTTTGATGCGTAATGTTAATGCGGTTAGGAATTTCAGTTTGACGGACTTGATAAATGCGTAGTTCATTTTCCACTTGCTTTTTAAATTGACTGTATGTTATCTGTTTTTTTTCTAATTCTATTATAAATTTTTCTTTAGATATTTTATTCTGCTCAAGAATATTCGCAATCACATCATTGATGTGTTCTTCAGTGATATTTATATTATATAGTTCTGTTTGTTGTAATTGGATTGCAAAGTCAATTAATTCATTTAATTGTTCATGTCTAAATGATTTTTTTGATATCCCTGGTGGTTGATAGCTTTGTGCTATTTTTCTCTGCAGTTCAGACTCTAGAATGGGTTGTTGATTGACAACAGCGACCACACTATTGCGTACTATTTGTGTTTTTTCTTTCGGAAGTGGTGTTGCTTGCAATATCTGAGACAAGCCTAATGCATAGAGCATCACGCAACAGGATAATATGTTAATGTATTTTATGCCTTGATTAAATTGTTGTATTTTTAACATGCTGTAACTCTTTTAGTCATTTAATATGCAATAATCTGATTTTTATTTGAAAGAATGAGCGTTTCAAGGCATCAATAGAGATATCTAGACTCAGTATGAATCATCAATACAAGTATGTCGAGAGGGCTAATTCTTTTGTAATACTTTGATTTTTAACGAGTTAAAATCATTTGAAGTACATAGTATATCATATTGTGTTTTATAATATACAAGCTAAAGGATATTTTAAATAGTGTCAATCTTTATAGATATTGCAGAGACAATATCATTGTGTGGGTATTATAGTGTATCCGAAAAAGGTATTTGTCAAGTTGATTTTGATTGAAAATACTGTTATTTATTTGAATTATCTATTTTTTATACAGCCTATTTTTTTATGAAATTGTATTTTGGTCATTGTAAAGGTATTCTTGAATTATCTTATTTTTTATATGTTATTGTGAGTTATGATTAATATCTGTTTTTAGGTGTATTTTGCATCAAAGTGCTGCCTGTTTCAGTGACAGTGAGTGTCATAGGTTGATTGAAAATCAAGGTGCGATTATCGCTATCATGTCCAGCAGGAAAATGAAAACAAATCGGATAATCATAATGCTTAACACAGTTAGCAATCACTTGAGTCTCTGATTGGCCAAATGGAATACAAGTATCGATTGTTTTCATGAAAGGACCCACAATGAGTCCGTTAATCTGTTTTAAATAGCCTGATAATTTTAATTGCATCATCGATGCGATCGATTTTATGAATTGATTCATTAATATCTTCAATAAATAAAATATGATCTTGTATTTTCATTTCTAAAGGAGTCCCCATTAAAGAAGTAATAATGGATAAATTACCGCCAATCACAGGTGCTGTTGTTTGACCAAAACGATTGTATGGTATTGCAGGAAAAGTATATTCAAGTGTTTCTTTTAACATGGCTTGATATAATGATGTTGTTGATTTTAATGTATTATTGGCTAGCATGCTGGGCATGGTGCCATGTAAAGAAGACTGTTTTAATTGTTGCATTTTGGCATGCAAAATAGTGATATCACTACAACCAATAATGCGGCTTTTATTTTTTTTAAAATTGTCAAAATTGAGTTGATCGATGATATGAATCAACCCGTAGCCACCACTAGCACACCAAATATAATCTAATGTTGCATTATCTAATGCAGCTTGTAAATCAGCTCTTCTTTGCTCAACAGTGCCAGCAAAATAATGATGTTGTTGCAGTACATGTGGTGCAATATGAAGATTAATATGATATTTTTTTTGCAAAATCTTGTGCGGTTTGTAATGCTTGAATGGAAATCATTTTTCCTGGAGCGACTAATTGACAAGTTAATACCCTTTTTTGATATTCTGTTGTCATGGTATGCCTGCTAGTTGATTTTTTATTTTACAAAAAAGATATCGGTTTCTCAAAAAATACAGTTGTTTAATCAGTTTATTATAAATATATTGTCGTTTTTATTAAAGATATCATGATTTTAAAAAATAGTATAATGGTGCTATGAATACATGATAATCTGTTTCAGATAACGATCTGAAATACACGTTTTGCTAAATCATATGCAGGATGTTTCTAATTCATTGATGTAAAAATCAATAAAATAAGCATATTTTTTTCTGTAATGCATTAAAAATACAGCATTATTTTAATGCTTTGACGTATGATATAAACTGATTGCCTCTTTCTTCATAATTACGAAACATATCTAAACTACTACAAGCCGGTGATAATACAACGCGTTCATGAGGTTTTGCATAGCGTGCTGCACATTGTACGGCTTGTTCTAATGTTGATGTCATCTGAATAGAGGGTATGATGTCTTTTACAGCCATTTCGATATCCCGTGCATTTTCACCAAATAAAATGACATGTTTGACATGCTTTTGAATCATTTGAGCTAATTTTTTAAAATGAGCGCCTTTACTTTGACCGCCTGCAATCAAAATTAATGTTTTATGATGAGGCGTTGCAAGACTTTTAATCGATTGTATCGCTGCATCTTCATTCGTTGCTTTTGAATCATTAAACCAATCAACTTGGGATTTTTTAGCAACCCATTGACAGCGATGTGGTAAGCCTGGAAAGCTTTTTAAAGCTGGTATCATGGCTTGGATATTAAATCCCATTTGCAATCCTATCGTTAACACAGCAATGGCATTCTCGAGATTATGCCATCCCCTGACTTTTAATTCCTTAGCGGAGACTAACTGGGTAGATCCTTGTGTAATCCAAGCTATTTGTTGATGATATTGAATACCTAATTGTGTTTCATTTTTTGGTCTGTTGCTTGAAAAAGCAATGCGATGACATGATTGTGTTTGAGGCCTTGTTGCGATATCATTTTCATTAAAAATAGCTGTTTGACATGCATCAAAAATACGCTGTTTTGCATGATAATAGGCTTTGAATGAACCATGTTCATCAAGATGATCTGGAGATATATTTAAGAATACGGCATATTGTAAAGGAATTGATTTTGCTTTGTCTAATTGAAAACTTGATAATTCTAAGCAATATACATCTTGCTTAGGGCGCATTAAAAAATGTAAAACAGGTGTTCCAATATTACCTCCTGCTGCAACAGATAACCCTAATCGATGAGAAATCCATGTAATCCAAGCTGTCACAGTGCTTTTTCCATTAGATCCTGTAATCCCAATGAGTGGCACTGTGATGTGCTTTGAAAATAAATCGAGATCAGTGATATACGGTTTATTATTTTTTTTAATATATTGCATGATCGGCGTATTCCAAGATAATCCTGGGCTAATAATGGCAATATTGGCATGATGGATATATTGCAAAACATGTGATCCAGTATATATTTGGATATGCGGATAATGTTGCTGAATATGGTTTAAATTCGGTGGATACTGACGAGTATCAATTGCAAAAAATGAAGCATTTTGTTGTGTCAAGTAAGTGATACAAGATTGGCCTGTTAAACCTAAACCAATCACGACATATTGCGCGGTAATCGGGGTATTATCTGTGGATTGGCGCATAAGTTTACGTTGAGCCGACTCCTTTAGTAACTGATTTTTCAAGTTATTTTAATAGCGAATAAAGCAATAGCCAGTAGCAAGATATTAATAATCCAAAATCGCACAATAATTTTTGGTTCTTGCCAACCTTTTAATTCGAAATGATGATGCAAAGGTGCCATTCTAAATATTCTTTTGCCTGTTAATTTAAAGGAAGCGACTTGTAGAATGACTGAGATTGTTTCTAATACAAAGACGCCACCCATGATCAGTAGCATGCCTTCTTGGTGAAGAATGACAGCAATAATGCCTAGCATGGCGCCAAGCGCTAATGAGCCTACATCACCCATAAATATTTCAGCAGGATAGGTATTAAACCATAAAAATCCTAATCCACTCCCGATAGCAGCACTGAGTATCATCAGTAGTTCATGAGATTGTGGTACCAAAGGGACTGCAGTATATTCGAATATAGGCGCACCAGCAATAAAAGTAAGGACGCTAAATCCAATGGAAACCAATAGAATAGGGGTTATAGCCAAACCATCTAAACCATCTGTTAAATTGACTGCATTGCTGGATCCAACAATCACAAAGTAAGCGAAAATAGCATAAAAAGCACTACAAGATATTGTAAAATCTTTTACAAAAGGCATTAAAATGTGATGTGTTGTTGTTTGATCTACGAAAAAAACAGCTAATATGGCTAAGCCAGTCATCCATGATTGATGACAATATTTCCACTTAGCTGACAAACCTTTTGCGTGTTGATATTTAATTTTTAAAATATCATCTGCGGCACCTAAGCTGCCAAATAACAACAAGGTTGCTAAAACAATCCAGTAATAAGGGTTAGATAAATCTACCCATAATAATGTACTGAAAGTCATTGTTAAAATAATTAAGATGCCTCCCATCGTCAGTGTGCCTGTTTTTGATAAATGAGTTTTAGGGCCATCATGGCGTATCGATTGAGTGTATTGATTTTTCATAAGATAACGAATCATACAAGGACCTAATCCTAGTGTAGTGGCGAGCGCTGTCACACCACACAGCATACTGCGAATGATGACATCATCTAGACAATGTAAGCCAACTTGATAATGCATGAACAACCATTGATTGAACCAAAATAACATGGCAAAGCCTCATATTGATGAAAAATGATCAGAAATCGTATGATTTTTTTTATTTAACAGTTCAATCATTTGATCCATTTTTGAGCTACGACTCCCTTTAATTAATAAAGCAACTTGAGAAGTTAGATAATGCTGTTTAAGATAGGTGACCAAATCAATCTTTGATTGAAAATGTTGAGCACCTTCTCCAAAACTGATACTAGCCCATTGACTGCTTTGGCCACATGTCAATACAAAATGAATCCCTTTTAATCGAGCATAATAGCCTATTTCTTGATGTGCTTGTTGCGTAAATTGACCTAATTCTGTCATATCACCTAAAATTAAAATTTTAATAGGTTGCGAAATATCACTCAGCATGTCAATGGCAGCTTTTGTTGAAAGAGGATTGGCATTATAGCTATCATCAATGATTAATGTTCCTTCTTTTAAAAATGTCATCGCACCACGTCCAGCAGAGCAAAGTTGTATCGTTTTTAATGCTGTGACAATAGCATGAAAAGGAATTCCGGCCGCTAAAGCCACGGCTGTTGCAGCACAAGCATTACCAATATGATGATGACCTTTGAGAGACCAGGTGATATTTTCAATGCCTTTTAGTGTATGTAATTGAAAGTGCGTCTGCGTTGAGTTCGATTGAATATGACTGGCATGGACATCAGCGTGCTGATGATGTGAGCTAAAAGTTGTGATAGCTGATTTTTTTTTCAGGATTTTATTTTTCCATTGTGTAAAAAAAAGACTATCTTGATTTAGAATCGTATGATCTGTTGAGCGTAAATAATTAAAAATATCTCCTTTTTCTTTTGCCACGCCTTCAATATTATGAAGGCGTTCTAAATGTGCTGCTTCTGCATTCAGTAATAAGCGAATATGAGGTTGAACCCATTGTGTTAATTGATTGATTTCACCAGGTTGATTCGTACCCATTTCAATCACAGCATATTGATAAGCGGGTGTTAATTGGGATAAAGTGAGTGGTACACCGATTAAATTATTATAATTTTTATACGTTGATAAGGTTGAGCCTGATTGCTTCAATATAACTGCAATAATGTCTTTAGTATATGTTTTACCGCAGCTACCTGTCAAGCCAATGATTAATCCTGAAAAATAATGACGATATAGTTTGCCTAATAATTGTAATGCTTGGATTGTATTTTTCACATAAATCAGCGACTGATTGGAATGTGTTTGAATGGATTCGCTGATCAAACAAGCGATAGCACCTTTTTCAAAAGCTTGTTGAATATAGCCATGTCCATTGACTTTCTGTCCAACTATAGCAATAAATAATTGATTTTTTTTTATGATACGACTATCTATACTCACTGTATTATAAAATGAAAAGGAACGATTTGATCCGATTAATTGGCCTTGTATTTGATGAGCAAGCTGTTCTAAATTTGTTGGCTGTTTCATAACATATCATGTTGAATATAGAGCATTATAATGGGGGTATGATTCAATAATTGCTTATTAATGGTATCATAATTGACTATAGATTAGCATAGCATTTTTAAGCATTGAGGATCAAAAAGACTTATTTTTTTATTAGGGTGTATCCTCAATTTGAAAATCATGTGTCGGTTGATTTTTTTTGGCTATAGACAAGCCTTACTGCTGTACTTCACAATTGAGAAGGAAAAATCAAGGCATCTTATGGTCTTCAGGATCGATGCAACACACTGTCTCTCTAAGTAGAAAAAGCGCTATCTCGCTTTAAAAAAAGACATGATTTGCTCAACAGATGAAAGACATAGATTGTGAAAAAGAGATTTAGTTCTTCATTCAATATTTTAACTGAAAGTTATGATACAAAGCGAATTGATTATTTTTGATCATCATGACCTATGTTATGTCGAGGATTTTTCAGTTTAACAATGCATAATCACTAAGTGTCGATGCGTTTTATTTTCAGTTTTTAATAGTATCAAATTTTGGATATGAATAGCAGGATAATGCTGAGTTACTTGTTGAATTTCTTGTTCTGGAAATAAGCCTTTCATAGCAAACCAATGACCGTTTGTTGATAACAAATGCTGCGTTATATCAATCATATAAGTCAAAGTACCTAATCCGCGAGATAAAATGCCATTAAATGTGTGATGAGGATCAAATGATTCTGAACGAGTTTCTGCTACTGTAACATTCGTTAATGCTAGTTGACGAATGACTTGTCTTAAAAAACGCGCTTTTTTGCCATTGCTATCCAGTAAAGTATAGTGATTTTCAGGGTGCAATATTGCTAACGGAATGCCAGGTAATCCGGCCCCTGAGCCTACATCTAGAAATTGATGCCCTGTAAGATGTGGCGTTATAATGAGGCTATCTAAGATATGCATGGATATCATTTCGCTTAAATGACGAATACCTGTTAAGTTATAAGTCTGATTCCAGTGATGAAGTAAAATAAGATATTGATATAGTAAATCTATTTGATGTGGATCTACCGATAGGTGTAATGCGTTAAGACCTTGAGTTAACTGTTTTTTTCCTGTTATCATATAAGAGTATAGTGTATTTGAGTGTATTTGAGTGTATTGTTCATGTAATATATTGATATAAAGTTATGTGTATTATACGGTAATATGGATATAAAGATATGATTTATTGATTTTTTTAATATCAATAAAGTGTGGTTTTTTAAATCATTTAACCTGATGAATCCGTATTTGTTCGGATCAAAATCAGTATCTTTCCTGATAGATGGATTGCTTATCCATTGCTATTCTTCTTGTTAAGAATAATAATAAATTGTTAAGAATAATAATAAAATAATAAAATAATAAAATAATAAAAAAGATCTCATGGAATAAAGAGATCATTTATGGGTGCAGGGATGCACTTTTTTTTTTGTATTGTGTCTTTTACGTCAATTCATTGACAGGTAAATCATATGCTTTCATGGCACTGATTCATACATTCATTTTATCGTAAACAATACTGTGAATCTAACATGATCTTGCTTACACATTTCAAAAAATTAAAAAATAATAATCAATGATGACATGAGTTTATGTCATCAGAGAGATTGTGTCAGGAGTAGTCATGATGAAATTTCATGAAAATAAGCAGCAAAAAATGATGAAGCATTTACTAAATCGAGTGCAGTTAGCACGTGATTTGACAGTCCGATCTACAGCTCAAGAAAAGAAACATTATTTTTTATTCCCTTCTTCTGTATTTTTAAGTATTGTAAGTGTTCTATGCGTTATGGCTTGGACGCTACTATAATTGCCGCTAAAAAAATATTAATACTATATAAATCAATGGAATTCATGTGTTTTTATGGCGTCGTTTTGTCTAGTTATTATTTTTATTCATCATAGCTTTTGAAAAAAATGAAGTAAGCGAATCAAGGCTTTGTTTTTTGAAAGACTGGGTGGTTTCTTGTCGATATTGATGATGAATGTATTATGTGGCGCTATGATCTTTGTTGTAAAAAAAGGTGATTATGAAAGAAAGGTAAGTCATACATCAAATTACCTGGCTTTTATTGATACTGGTTTTTGTATATACACGCTTAATATATCTGGCAGAACATCTCTTCTTGTTTTAAGTGTTTGAGTCGTATAAGGGATGTCGAGTGTAAACTCTTTTGCAATCAACTTTTCTGCCTCCCTCTGACTGATGATCGGTATAGAAAATAAGCAAGCTGCTGCAACTGGTATTTTATATTTATTGGCTATAGATACACAGTGTGGCGCTTTATCTATTAGAGGAAATAATAAATCTGTTAGGAAGGGAGTATCTATCCAATTGTGACTTACAGTAGACATCAGGCATTGATCTGTCATGGTTGACATGACTAGCGCGATATGATCTTCTTGATCTGGTATAATATCGTGATGGATGAATATTTGATAAATATATCCTTGTCTTTTTTCAAGAGCTATGATTAATAAGTTTGTTTTTTCAAGATCTGTCAATTGATTAAGAGGAAAGGATTTTAATAAGTCTGTAGTTATGATGATTTTTTGTGTCAGAAGGTTCGCTATTGCTTGTCCTGTCTGGGTTGTAAAAGAGAGTTCAGATTTTTTTTGATTTTCTTGTTTTTGTATCAGATCTAAATACATGTCATATATTATATTCAAGTTAACATCTTGTTTTGTTAGCATTTGTAATTGAGACCATCCTGGCAGAGGGAATGCAGAGGTTTCAATAATATCATGAGCTTTTTTGATTATATGTTGTTCTGATATATTTTTATCTAAAGTTTTTATAAATAGAGGAGAATTCTTACATTTCTCACTCATAAGAGCATATTGCTCTCTTCGCTGCAGGATAATCTGGTAAAACTCAAGCCCGTATTTTTCATACCCTATATCAAAAAGTAGCCTGATGAAATCGACATGTTGATCCATTTTCTTTATATCTTTCGTGCTAACTAGGTTCATACATGTGAAAGAGATCATGATTTTGGAATAAATCTCATCAAGATAGATATCTATTGTGGGGTTTGAAAAAAAACACAATATTTTTAATAATACTGTTTTCAAATCGAGAAAATTTAGCGTGTTAAATCCTGACGAACACCTAGAAGCTACATATGTTTCGCGCCTAATTGTCTGAATGAGCACGATTACAAAGTTTTGATTTTCAAAAAGCTTATGTGTTTTTATCAATTCAATACCGTCGTCAAATAATGAACGTTTTTTCTTTCCTTCATCCCAACGAAATACCGTTTCTATTAAGCATGCTGCCAACGCTTCATTCTCGCTAGTGGGATTAGGATCAAAATCAGGTACATTTTGATACCGACAGGTTCTTCCAGCTTCTACTGAAATATTCGTGAAAAAATTAACAAAAAATAGGCAGGTTAATAAAATTGGATTAACAAAATTCAACATGATAACTCGATCTGCTTTTTATGATTATTGTGGTTAAAATAAAGGGTTATTTTCTATCTTTTAAAAAATATTGTCAATCAAAAACAATAGATAACCTCATGAAATATTTAAATATTTGTAATAAATAATTGTTTAATATCAATAAAACTTCATAAAACTTGAATGGTATTTCAGATTGAATAAGTGAAAAATAAAGAAGAAAACAGGCTGAAAGGCTAGAAGTTCAGTCCATACGATTTGACGAAGAAGGTCGATATGAAATAATGTATAGATACTGATTATTTGGATAGTTTGTAGTGGCTTTGTGTCGGCACTGCTTGACATCTGTTTTCTTGATCTTTGGATAATCAGTGACTTTTTATATGGTTGACTGCTTTGATTGGATATTTTTTCATGATGTAGAGCATGCTGTCTTACTCCAGCTATCGTTTGATAAGCGATAAAGATTTAAACGCTTTCAATGTCTAGAATACATTTTAAGCAAGCTATATGCTGAATGAGCATGACGCCTGTTTGATCGGTTTACATAGTAAAAAAAAGCATGCAACCATCTTGAGTTGAGGTGTTTTTTTTCATTATACATTCATGATTTAGGCTAAATCAATTAAGAATTGACAGGTGTTATACGCTATAGAAACGGCTAGTATGATATCTCTTCAGTTTATTGATTACTTGCTTACTATCATTTGAATAGACATCATGCTTGAAATAGGATAAGTGTTCTCGTAATAATATGTTATGGTATGATTTTTCCACTTTATTATCATCTTGAGCGCTATGTGTCTAGAACATAATTTGACTTATATTAAACAGCAGATTGAAAAATATAAAAGGCATTCAATGGTCCGTTTACTAGCTGTTAGCAAAGGGCAAGCTGTAGAAAAAATGAAACAATTACAGCAGCTAGGACAATATCACTTTGGTGAAAACTATGTACAAGAAGCTTTAATAAAAATGGATCAATTCAAGCATGTTTCTCCTATGATTTGGCATTTTACGGGTAAAATTCAATCCAATAAAACACGGTTGATTTCTGAAAAATTTGATTGGGTTCATACGGTAGATAATGAACGTATTGCTGTTCGTTTGAATGCTGGTAGAATCAATCAAGCGCCTCTTAATGTCTGCATTCAGATTAAAATGAGTACTAGCTTGCATCGTGGCGGTATTGGTGTGAATGATGTTTTTGCTTTAGCAAAAACAATAATGGCTATGCCTGCTTTAGAGTTAAGAGGGTTAATGATTATGCCTGAATTAATGAATCAGCATGATATACAGAACAAAGCAAACTTACAAAGTCAATATGAAAAATGGTTTCATTATTATATTCAATTTCAGCAGCATTTTGGTTCTAAAATTGATACATTATCCATGGGCATGAGTTATGATAGACTGCAAGCGTTGAAGGCTGGCAGCAATTTAGTGCGCATTGGGACAGCTTTGTTTGGTTCTCGAATTTAAAACAGGAAGCATTAACATGAAAAAGCAGGCACCTAAAATTGCTTTTATTGGTGCGGGTAATATGGCGAATTGTATTATCCAAGGCTTAATTTCAAATGATTTTTCACCTCAAGACATCATTGCGACACGGCGACAAACAAAGCTTTTATCTGAATTAGCAGAACAAGGTGTGCAAGTAACAGAGAATAATATCGACAGTATTCAGCAAGCTGATATTGTTGTATTGGGTGTTAAACCTTTTCAAATCGATTCTTTAGTCTGTAAATTAAAAGCTGTTTTATTAGAAAAAAAGCCATTATTAATCAGTTTAGCTGTCGGCGTTCCAGTTCAGCAAATTGATCAACATTTAAAGGGGCAATTAGCCATTGTGCGACTGATGCCAAATTTGCCGATTCAAGTCAAACGTGGTGTGAGTATTATACATGTCAATAAAACGACTTCATCTGAACATCGTCAGACAATTCAAACTATTTTTAGTCCAATTAGTCAGTTATTTTGGGTTGAAAAAGAAAATTTGATTGATTTATGTGCTTCCCTTGCTGGTAGTGGGCCTGCTTATTTTTATTATTTCATGGAAGGTTTAATTGAAGGAGCCTGTTATTTAGGAATACCTGAAGACATGGCGAAGAAAATGGTTTTAGAAACAGCCGCGGGTTCGTTATTATTGTTAGAAAAAAAGCAAGAAAAAATTAGCACTTTAAGAAAAAATGTGACGTCTCCAGGAGGTACTACTGAAGCTGCACTGAATGCATTTAAATTGCATAATTTTCATGCTAGTATCCGAAAAAGCTTGGAAGCTGCGGTTATTCGTGCTGAGAAATTAAGCCAATCTTTAATGTAAATTTGAGATATTAATGATATGAGTACCTATGAAAACCAAGCATCTGATATCAAAAAAGTATTGCATTATGATGTTATTATTGTTGGTGCAGGGATGGTTGGTGCAACGCTTGCCTGCGCTTTAGCTGAGCAAGGAATGCAAGTACTGATTCTTGATTCAGCTTTATCCCCTCAAATCGATTTGACTCAAAAACCAGGATTACGCGTTTCAGCTATTCATATTGCTTCTGTTAATTTTTTGAAAAAACTCCAAGTATGGCCTTTATTATCAGCTAAACGTCTTCGACCTTTTACGCATATGGAAATTTGGGAAACAAATCCATCAAATCACACAATCGATCGTCTTTTTAAAACAGATCAATCAGTTGTATTAGATTGCCAACATATTGGAGAACAAGCATTAGGTTATTTTATTGAAAATGATATTTTTCAAGCCGCTTTACATGAAAGGTTAGAAGCCTTACCAACAGCTCAATTGCTGACAGGTGTTTCAATTGATCAATTTATCAATCCACTGGATCATGCTGAAAAACGTATTTTACTCACGAATAAAAATGAATATGTGAGCCCTTTAATCATTGGTGCTGATGGTATGCTGTCACAAGTGCGTAGCTGGTCAGGTATTCAAACAAATCATACGACTTATGGTCAATCAGCTTTTGTTGCTACAGTTGAATTACCAACAGATCCTGGATTTTTAACATGGCAAGCCTTTACTGCTCAAGGACCGATGGCTTTCTTACCTTTACCCGTGTGTGCAAATCGATATTATGCCTCATTAGTGTGGTATCATACGCAAATACATCATCAAGCTTTAATGGCATTATCAGATGTCGAACTGATTCGACAGATTTCGCAACATTTCCCACAACAATTGCCACCTATTCTCTCTCTGGTATCAAAAAACACATTTCCTTTATCAAAGCAAATAGCAACATCCTATGTGAAACCAGGTGTGGCCCTCATTGGTGATGCAGCTCATACAGTTCACCCACTTGCAGGACAAGGATTAAATTTAGGTTTACAAGATGCAATAACACTAACAGATGTTATTGTGACAGCTTGGAAAAAAGGAGAAATATATGCGTCATTGGATGTCTTAAAAACTTATCAACAAATAAGACAAGCAGATACACGTCATATGATTTGGCTTTTAGAGGCTTGTCATTATGGATTTATGAGTCACAATATTGTGATTAAATGTTTACGAAAAGCAAGTTTTTTGGGAGCAAAATACCAACCTATTAAGCGATATATTACTGAGTATGGCGCAGGTAAGCGACTTAAAATATTGCAGAATATGTATAAAATACCTTCGATATAGCCTTTGTATTTTTATATAGGAAATCAGTCTCATGTATAATCATACAACCGTTTTGCTAGAGGAAGCACAGTCAGCTTTATGCTGGGATCTCAATGAACAATATATTGATGCAACATTTGGTCGAGGTGGACATAGTCGAAAAATCTTATCGTCTTTAACACATCAAGGGCGATTAGTCGGTGTGGATCAAGATCCTGAAGCTGTGCAGTCTGGTTTGATATTAGAAAAAGAAGATACTAGATTTACTATGAAAAAAGCAGCTTTTTCTTCTTTATCAACACTATTTTCTCCCGTTTCTATTGCTGGGTTATTATTAGATTTAGGCGTCTCTTCACCACAACTAGACAACCCGGATCGCGGGTTTAGTTTTATGCATGATGGGCCTTTAGATATGAGAATGAATCCTGATATCGGTATCAGTGCAGCTGAATGGTTAACCACTGTCAGTGAAGCAATGATTGCTCAAGTTTTATGGGAATACGGAGAAGAATCTTTTTCTCGTCGTATCGCAAAAGCAATTGTAAGAGAACGAGCAGTAAATCCTATTCAAACAACACATCATTTTGCTCAAGTTGTAAAGCAAGCTCATCCTAAATGGAATCATAAGACACATCCTGCAACACGTACTTTTCAGGCAGTACGATTATTTATTAATCAAGAATTATCTGAATTAAAAAATGCTTTAGATAGTGCATTAGTTATTTTGAAACCGCGTGGTCGATTAGTCGTCATTAGCTTTCATTCTTTAGAGGATCGGATTGTAAAACAGTTTATGAAACAACATAGTTTACAATATGCTGAAACGCAATTACCTCGAGAGATTCCCATTCAACCTCAGCCATTGAAGCCAACTTTAAAGCGTATTGGTCGACCTATTAAACCATCAGCATTGGAAATTAATCAAAATACACGCGCTAGAAGTGCTATTATGCGTATAGCAGAAAAATGTTGATAACACAGGACAGGCGATACCATTGAAAGTAATGCAAACTTTATTACACCAAATAAACTGGACCATTATCTTCATGTTAGGATTGATTTTATTATCCTCTATTATACGGTGTATTATTGTGCAGTGTAATCGAAGTGCTTATCGAGACTTGCAGTATAGTCGACAAGTTTATCATGAGTTACAAATAGAACATGATCAATTACTATTAGAGTATGGCACATTATCAAACTGTCAGCGTATTGAAAAAATAGCAACAGAAACATTAGATATGCTATTTGCTAATACACAACAGATTACGTTTATTAAACCATGAAATTATCCTGTATTTTGAATTTTTGTGTTACGACTTGGCCGCATCGTTTGCGTTTGCTATGGTATATGATCAGCTTGATTGTTTTGCTGATCATAGGACGACTTATTTTCTTACAAGGGATCAATCGCTATTTTTTGCAACATGAAAGTGAGCAACGTGTGATTCGGTATGAAACGATTTTTGCAAGTCGCGGTATGATTACAGATCGTCATGGCCAAGCTTTAGCTGTGAGCACGCCAGTTCATTCTGTTTGGAGTAATTTGACTAAATTATACGACACGCCAGTTGATCAAATAGAACAGCTGGCCCATATATTAAAGATACCTTGTAGTATGTTGCTGACCTTAATACAGAAAAAAAAACAAGCCACATTTTATTACTTAAAGCGCCATATAACACCTGATATGATGCAAGAAATAGAAAAACTCAACATATCAGGCCTTTATTTTCAACGTGAATATAAGCGATATTATCCTAGCGGAGCCATGATGAGTCCAGTTTTAGGTCTGACTAACATTGATGATCATGGGCAATCAGGTTTAGAGTGGCAATATCATGATCAATTGCTTGGTATCAATGGACAAAATCGTTTTTTGAAAGACTTGCATGGGCATTCAATTGAAGAACCAGAGATGATTCATAGTGCTATTCCCGGTCATCCTTTGACATTAAGTATTGATTTAAGATTACAGTATTTTTCTTATCGTGCTTTAGCTGAAGCGATGCATAAAATTCAAGCGGACTCTGCATTATTAATTATGATGAATCCTAATAATGGTGAAATATTAGCCATGGCAAACTATCCTTCTTTTAATCCAAATAATCGATTAGATTATTCGCCTGTAACTGCTAGAAATCGTATTATCACGGATCAATTTGAGCCTGGTTCTATTATGAAATTAGTGACCTTGAGTGCAGCATTATTATCAAAGCAGTTTACATTAGATACACTAATCGACACAAGACCTGGATTTATGATGGTTGATGGACATCTTGTGAAAGATGTGTCTAAAAATGGGATAATTCCTATGCAAGATGTTTTAATCAAATCAAGTAATGTTGGTGCAACAAAAATAGCTTTTAAAGTAGGACAAAATGTATTGATTGATCTATTCAATCGTCTAGGTTTTGGTGGTCCAACAGGTATTGATTTTCCAGGAGAAGCATGGGGTCATGTGCCTTATATGTATCCTGCATTAAAAAATATTGAATTATCAAATTTAGCGTATGGTTATCATATGAGTGCAACACCGTTGCAATTAATTCGTGCTTTCTCAGCAATAGCAAATGGTGGTTTTTTATATCCTGCAACCTTAATTAAATGTAATAAAATCATTCAAGGTGAGCGTGTTTTACCAAAATGGATTGCTGATTCTGTCCGTCAAGTTGCTGAAAAAGTAGTCTCTAAAGGAACAGGTCGGCGAGCTCAAATTCCTGGATATCGTATCGCAGGTAAAACAGGGACAGCGCATCAAATATCTGAAAAAGGGTATGATAAAAAAAAATATTTTTCTTCTTTTATTGGTATGTTGCCAGCAGACAATCCACAGTTAATTACATTAATTTGTTTTACTGGCGTGCGTAAAGGAACTTATTATGGTGGAGCATTAGCAGGACCTGTTTTTGCTGAAGTGATGAGTCAAACGGTTCGTATTCTAGGTATTCCACCTTGTTCTGATTTGTGAAAATGAGTATTGATCCTATGCAAAACCAAGAAAAAACAATTCAAGCAATACTATCTCAATGTGGATCGACGCTGCACATTGAAAATAATATGCATTATCAAGGTATCACAACGGATAGTCGTTTAGTCAAACCAGGTTGGATTTTTTTAGCTTTAACTGGAGAAAATTATCAGGGATTTTTTTTTATTGATGAAGCCATTGAAAAAGGTGCAATTGCTATTTTAACGGTTCCTCATGCTGACTATCTTCAACCTATGAAGAAAAAAATGTGTTGGATTTATCCTGTTCCTGATTTAGATGATAAAGCTGGATTATTATTACATCATGCTTGGGATCAGGTGTCTAATAAGATGAAAGTGATTGGTATTACAGGGACGAATGGTAAAACATCTTCTAGTTTTTTTTTAGCACAGATTTTACATTATTTATCACAATCAGTTGGACTCATTGGGACCTTAGGTGCTGGTGTGTATCCTAAATTAACCTCAACACACAATACAACACCTAGTCTAGAAACAATTCATTGTTTATTGTATCAATGGTTTCATTTAAATGTTCAATGGACTGTACTGGAAGTCACATCTCATGCATTATCTCAATCTCGCGTATCTGGTGTGCAATTTGATGCTGCTGTGTGGACTAATTTGAGTCAAGATCATTTAGATTACCATCAGACAATCAATGCGTATTTTCAAGCAAAATTAAAATTATTTAAAAAACCTAGTTTAAAGGTTGCTGTCATCAACTTAGATGATGCTTATGCACCTGTTATTTTAAAGAATATAGCTAAAAATGTAACAGTGTATACATATTCTATGTCTCAACATCAAGCCGATTTATATGTTTCATTTTTTCATCAAAATAAAGATCATATTCTTGCAGATATCATGACTCCATGGGGATGCATGAAGATAAAAGCACCTATATTAGGGCGTTTTAATGTATCTAATTTGCTCGGTATCATTGGTGTTTTAGGTTATTATCAAATCCCTTTAAGCGCTATAGAATCCGCTATTCATTATATCCAACCTGTTTCTGGTCGCATGTGTTACGTCCAATCTCCGAAAATGCCTCAAGTTATTATTGATTTTGCGCATACACCGGATGCTTTAAAACAAGTGTTAATTGCTATTAGATCAGAGAATAAAAAATCAATTATTTGTATATTTGGTTGTGGTGGCAATCGTGATCGTGCAAAGCGATCTGTCATGATGCGTGAAGCTTTATTAGGCGCAGAGCGCGTCATCTTTACTGAAAATAATTCTCGAGATGAAGCTTTTTTACAGATAGTACAAGATGCTTTAGAAAATTTAACTCCAGAGCAATCCTTGCGTGTTCAAGTCATTAAAAATAGATGTTTAGCTATTCAACAAACGATCATGAATGCTAATATTCAGGATATTATTTTAATTGCAGGCAAAGGACATGAGCAATATCAAATAAAATCAGGGCAGCAGATTCCATTTAATGAAATATCTATTGTGAAAGATGCCTTCAGTATGCGAAAAAAAATAAAAAAATCTTTATCTATTTCATAATATCAAGCTATCTCAATAAAAAAATAAATGTAAAATAATGATCTATTTTTACTTTAAATATATGCAAAAATAGATTGAGACCTTTGCAATAAGACAATATGATTCATGTAAAAAAATAATATAAAGACAATTAAGTTTTATGATTTAAAGACCATGATTTGTTATAATGCTTAATTTTTACCTGAGTCTTATATCATGAATGCTTCACAAGTAGCGATTTAAAAAAGATTAAACCGTTGTTCAAGACAATGTTTTGTACTTAAACTACTAACCATTATTGACTGGGATGCTGTTTCACATTTGTTGTATCATGAAAAACAAAAAAAACGTCAACATCCACAAGGTAAAAGAGGTTATTGTCTTTTAAAGCTATTTAAAGCTATTTTACTAGGTCAATGGTATAACTTAAGTGATCCAAAATTAGAGTC
>VSKW01003747.1_pt1 | contig 21836 bp, 18 predicted proteins | sample 4798611 | NCBI WGS metagenome assembly VSKW01 (sample SAMN12179536, study PRJNA552185) | sponge metagenome | biome: deep-sea hydrothermal plumes; feature: spots directly above weak diffusing fluid; material: sea water; isolation source: sponge from the Crane site of a hydrothermal vent ...
AAGCCATAGAAGGTTTTTTGCGTGCTAATAATCTGAATAGTGTGGCGGGGCTGGCGACACGAGAAGACAAAAAGGGTTCGTTCTATGTGCTAGAAATCAACGAAGAAGGACAAAGCCTATCCGATGCTCTTGCGGCATTCTTGCCGAATATGATACGCAATTTTCAGTGGCAAAAATCTATGCGCTGGGGGGCGGGGCAGTTGCGTTGGGTGCGCCCTTTGCATAAAATTTTGTGCTGCTTCGGTGGGGCAGTCGTGCCTTTTGAAATAGACGGCATTGTATCTGGTGATACAACGATGGGGCATCGCTTCATGCATAATAAGCCTGTCAAAATCACGCACGCCAAAGATTATTTGGATAAACTCCGCAATGCAAAAGTCATCGCCGATGTTGAAGAGCGTGAAGAGATGATTAAAGCACAAGCGAATAAAGTTTGTGGCAAAGAATTTAGACTAAAAAATAATCAAGAGCGGCTTATTCGTGAAGTGGCGGGGCTGGTTGAATATCCTGTGCCATTATTGGGCAGCATTGATGAAAAATTTATGTCGCTTCCAAGTGAATTACTAGAATCTGTAATGCGAACACATCAGAAATATCTATATGCACATATACGAGAGGATACCGCTAAACTTGCGCCAGCGTTTATTGTTGTAACAAATGGCGCAACAAATAACACCGCAAAGATTATTGCAGGCAATGAACGTGTTTTAAGTGCTAGATTTTCTGATGCGCAATTCTTTATTGAACAAGACATTAAAACAACGCTTGCAGAAAAGCGTGAAAAACTAAGAGATGTAATATTCTATGAAAAAATAGGCACACTTTATGAAAAAACACAACGCATAGAAAAAATAGCAATAAAAATTGCCAATACGATAGGGGCAAATGTTGAGTTTGTTAAAGACGCGGCGGCGTGGTGTAAATCTGATCTTGTTTCTCATGTTGTGTTTGAGTTCCCAGAAATGCAAGGCATTATGGGTGGTGCGCTAGCAAATGCGCAAAACCTTGATGCTACAATAGGGCTGGCGATACATAATCATTATATGCCTGTGGGCGAGGGGGATTTTCCACTTTTGACCGATGAAACGGCAGCCGTGGCATTGGCGGATAAATTAGATACGCTCACACAATTTTGGATTATTGACGAGAAGCCGACAGGCTCAAGAGACCCCTACGCACTGCGTCGCGCGGCATTGGGTGTTATTCGTATCACAATGGCGGGCAATACGGGTTTGCCCTTGCGAGAATTTCTTTATGATATTTTTTTGGAGCAAACAAACAAGGCTGAAGCAATAGATTTAACGAATGACTTGTTAGAATTTATGCTTGAGCGTCTTAAAACCTATATGCGTGACAAAAAGAATATACCTTATGATGTTCTCAATGCGGTTTTGGAGGTCAATCAATTTGACGGCAATTTATGGGAAGTCAGTAATCATGTGGAAGATGTAAAATCTTTTATCACGACTGACGATGGGCGCAATTTATTATCCGCCTATAATCGTGCCTTTGGTATTTGCAAGTCAGAAAAAAAACTACCTGATATGCAGAACAAAAGCAGTGTTGCTATTGACGAAAATATTTATTCTATGGAGCAAGAGAAAAAATTAGCACATGCATTGCACACAAAAGAAAATAAATTTGAGTTAAAAGATTTGGCAACACTACGCCAGCCAGTTGATGATTTTTTTGAAAATGTTTTGGTGAATGATGAAGACCCGAAAGTGCGGGCAAATAGATTTGCGATATTACAAAATCTTATTATCACAATGCGGCGGTTTGCAGCGTTTGAGTTAATAGAAAAGACGGATTAATGTCGCAAGCGTCCACGCCATATTCTGCGGATAGCGGCACATCACCCCCAGAGGATGAGGCGCCGCTTCGGCGTATTTATCATTTTGGCAATGGCGAGGCTGATGGCGATGCCAGTATGGTGCAGGTGCTTGGTGGCAAGGGCGCAAACCTTGCGGAGATGAGTAAAATGGGGTTGCCCGTGCCGTGCGGTTTTACATTGACGACAGATTTGTGTGCTTATTACCATGCGCATGACAATACATTGCCGCCAGATTTGCGCACAGATATAGAGGCGGCGATTAAAAAGTTAGAGGCGGAAACAAAGGCGGAGTTTGGTGATAATAAGAATCCACTTTTGCTATCGGTGCGTTCTGGTGCGCCCAGTTCAATGCCGGGTATGATGGATACTGTTCTTAATCTTGGTTTGAATGACGAGACGGTGCATGCGCTTGCGGCACATTTTAACGACACACGTTTTGCGTGGGATAGTTATCGGCGATTTTTACAATTATATGGTGATGTTGTTATGGGCGTGTCGCATGATAGGTTTGAAGATATATTAGATGATTATAAGTTAGAGAAAAAACTGGATAGCGATAGTGATTTCACGGCACAAGATTGGCAGCATATATGTGCGGCATTTCGTGATGCCATTGGCGAGGATACAGGGCAAGCCTTTCCGCAATCGCCTAGCGAGCAATTATGGGCGGCGGTCAGTGCTGTTTTTGCGAGTTGGCATAATCCCCGCGCTATTACTTATCGGCGTTTGCAGAACATAGCGGAAAGTCCCGGCACTGCGGTTACAATACAGGCGATGGTGTTTGGTAATTTAAGTGGTGATAGTGCGACAGGTGTTGCCTTCACGCGTAATCCCAGCACGGGGCAGGCGCGTGTATTTGGGGAGTTTCTGCCCAATGCCCAGGGCGAGGATATTGTGTCGGGCATTCGCACCCCATTGCATATCACAAAAGAGGCAAGGCTGGGGTCGTCAATGCGCGAACCTTCACTAGAGGAATCTATGCCTGAAACATTTTCGCAATTGTGTGATGTGTTTGCGCAATTAGAGGCGCGGTTTCATGATATGCAGGATATAGAGTTTACAATCCAGCAGGGGGCGCTGTTTATTTTGCAAACACGCGATGGTAAGCGCACCACTCGTGCAGGGCTAAAGATTGCGGCAGATATGGTGGGCGAAGGGATATTAACACAAGACGAAGCGGTTATGCGCCTTGACCCTATTTCCCTAGAGCAACTTTTGCACCCGACATTAGATCCCAACGCCAAATATGAAATTATTGTGAAGGGCTTGCCTGCTTCGCCGGGTGCTGCTTCGGGCAAGGTTGCGTTCACGGCGGCACAGGCGGAGGAAAGAGCGGGGCGTGGTGAGGATGTGATATTGTTGCGTTCCGAGACGACGCCCGAAGATATTCATGGTATGTATGCGGCGCAAGGCATATTGACGTCGCGCGGTGGTATGACGAGCCATGCGGCGGTTGTTGCGCGTGGTTTGGGTCGCCCTTGTATATGTGGTGCGACTTCCATTCAAATAGATTTAGAGAAGGGCACGGCATTATTGGGCAAGCACCGCCTCGTGGAGGGTGATATTATCACGATAGATGGTAGCACTGGCAATGTTATGGCGGGAAAGGTTGCGACATTAGAGGCGGAACTTTCGGGTGATTTTGCGAAACTGATGGCGTGGGCAGATGCACACCGCACGCTAGAAATTCGCGCCAATGCTGAAACCCCTATGGATGCGGCGCGTGCCAGACGTTTAGGGGCGGAGGGGATAGGGCTTGTGCGAACGGAGCATATGTTTTTTGACCCCGAGCGTTTATTTAATTTGCGCCTATTATTGTTGTCGCAAAACCCGACACAAGAACGCAAGGCGATGGATACATTAGAGCCCGCCCAACGTGAGGACTTTGCGAAATTATTTAAGGAGATGGCGGGGCACCCGATTACAATCCGTTTGCTAGACCCCCCGATACATGAATTTTTGCCGACTCCGCATGATGACATCACAGATTTAGCCGATGCGCTAGATATGACGGAGCGCAGTTTGCGTTCCAAAATAGAGGGCTTACAGGAAGTTAATCCGATGTTGGGGCATCGGGGTTCGCGGTTAGGGCTAACGATGCCGCAAATATATGAGATGCAGTTGCGTGCTTTATTTGCGGCGCGTCAAGATAGTGCGCCAGCACCAGATGCCCCCCCGATAGAGATTATGTTTCCGTTGATTATGGCGGGGCAGGAGTTAGCGCAATTATGTGAAATGACGCAGAACATTGCGCGCGAAGTTAAGGCGCGAGAGGGTGATTATATTATTGGTTCTATGATAGAGGTGCCTCGTGCGGCATTGGTCGCAGACCAACTAGCCGCCCATGCGGTGTTCTTTTCTTTTGGCACGAATGATTTGACGCAAACGACACTTGCGCTGAGCCGTGATGATGCTGGTCGTTTTCTGGGCGATTATACCAGCCGTGCAATTCTGGCGGCAGATCCTTTTCGGACATTAGATATTGATGGCGTCGGTTCTTTGATGAAGATTGCCGTTGCCAAAGCCCGCTCGGTGCGCCCCGATATTAAATTGGGGTTATGTGGGGAGCATGGCGGCGACCCGCAATCCATTCGGTTTTGCCATGCCTTGGGGTTTGATTATGTTTCTTGCTCGCCTTATCGTGTGCCGATAGCCCGCTTAGCGGCGGCTCAGGCGGCTTTGCTGGCTGCAAAAAGCAGTTGAGGTGAAGGGCGAATCGGGCTAATTACGAGCGATGAAATTATTACGAAACAGACTTTTTATGACAACGACCATGACAATAGCGATAGGCTTGGCATTGCTTGCTGTGCCGTTGGGGCGCATCACTTTTGTAGCGGGGGAGGCAGCGGCAAAACCGCAGCCGTCATTATCTGTCTCGCAAGCCACAGCAACATTGACAGCACAAAAACCAAAGCGCATTTATTATAAACACCAACGCCCGACTGCAGAAAACACAGAAGAAAACAACGCCGCAGAGCGCCGATGTTTAGCACAAGCAATTTATTTTGAAGCAAGATCAGAACCGATTGTCGGGTGGGAAGCGGTGGCAGAAGTTGTTCTGCATCGGGTGTTGGATAAACGCTATCCCTCTACAATATGTGGTGTTGTGTTTCAGGGCGAATATTATCGCCATCGTTGCCAGTTTTCCTTTGCTTGCGATGGGCGCAGCGACCGCCCCAAAAACCGCCGCATTTGGAGAACGGCTTTACAAGTGGCAGATTCAAAATTAGCCCGTTATTATTTGCCACCCAAACAAGATCGTGCCACACATTATCATGCCGATTATGTCGTTCCCTCGTGGAGTAAAAAAATGGTGCGGATAGAAAAAATAGGGCGACACATATTCTATGCGGACACAGGCAGACGCACGCCACTTTAGTATAATTAATTTATGCTAATATCCAGCCCGACATCTAATGTCGGGGCAGAATGTGTAATAGACCCGACAGAAACATAATCAACACCGCTTTCGGCTATGGCAACTATGCTGGCGGCATTGATACCCCCCGATGCCTCAGTGGTGATATTCGCCCCCGCTTCTTTTATGCGGGCTATGGCTTGGCGTAAAATGTCGGGGGGCATATTGTCTAGCAACACAACATCTGTGCCCGCCGCTATGGCGGTGTCTAATTGCGATAATGTATCCACTTCTATTTCCACGACCATATTTTTACCAATATCACGCACGGCATCTAGGGCTTGTTGCACCCCCCCGACCACAGCAATATGATTATCTTTGATTAAAATACCATCATAAAGTCCAATACGATGATTATTGCCGCCGCCGCAATGCACGGCATATTTTTCTACCACTCTTAGATTGGGGGTGGTTTTGCGTGTGTCATAAAGTTTTGCCGAAGTGTGTTTTATCAATGCGGCAAGATGAGCGGTGGCAGAGGCAATGCCTGATAAATGCCCGATGAAATTAATGGCGGTGCGTTCCCCCTCCATTATGGCACGGGCATTGCCTTTGATTGTTAGTATCTTGTCATTGACGGCGAGGGTGTCGCCATCTTTTTTGTGCGGGGTTAGGTCTAGGGTGGAATCCACTTGTGCGAAAGCGGCAAGGGCAAAATCTAATCCGCATAGCACACCCGCTTTGCGATTACTGATAGACGCTTCTGCGGTGCGTGTCGCAGGGATAAGGGCGCGAGAGGTAATGTCGCCTTCTTTGTTGAGGTCTTCTACCAATGCCCCTTTCACCAGCGATTGCACCATTTCATTTGATAATTTGTCTATTGCCATTTTAATCTTTCCTGATGTTAGAGATTTCATTTTTTGTAAAATGGGTTTCGGCTTGTGGCACACGCGCCAGCCCATTTTGTAATTCGGTTAGGGTCAGGCGACTATGACGACTATGGGGTAACATATCGGGATAGTCGGTGCGATAATGTCCGCCTCGGCTTTCTTCGCGTTTCCAAGCGGCATAAGTGATTGCCAGCCCCGCCAATATACGATTGGTAAAACTAGCCGAAGCGTGTGCGGCGCGTTGCAACCGCAAGAGTTCATTAAGTGCATAGATAAGCCCTTGTGCATCGCGTTGCACCCCGACATAGCGGTTCATAATATGGCGCAAATGTTTCATAGCAACTTGTGGCACGATTTGCGCCTCTGATGATTGCGAATTTGTTTGTGTTTCAAAATGCCCATAGAGCGGAGACGGAGGTGGGGTGGTCGCTTCCGCCTCCCTTGTTTGATTAGGGATTGTGCCATTGATGTCTTCGGCAATGCGCGCGCCGAAAACCAATGTCTCAAGCAGAGAATTACTGGCGAGGCGATTTGCGCCATGCACACCTGTTGCTGCCACTTCACCGCAAGCCCATAATCCGTCTAGGCTGGTGCGTCCATAAGCGTTTGTGGCAATGCCGCCCATGTGGAAGTGGGCTGCGGGGGCAACAGGCAGAGGTGTGGTGCAAGGATCAATCCCCGCATCTTTGCAACTGGCATAAATAGTCGGGAAGCGGTTTTCTAAATCTGCCGCCAAGCCGTGTAGGTGGTCGCCTCTTAAATCTAACCCCACCGAACCTGTCTCTGTGATTTGTGCGAAGACAGCCCGTGCCACAATATCACGCGGGGCAAGTTCTGCATCGGGGTGCAAGTCGGGCATAAATCGCTCGCCATTGCCATTGATGAGTTGTGCCCCTTCGCCTCGCAATGCTTCACTGGCAAGCGGTGCGGGGTCGGCTATGCCATGCAAAGCCGTCGGGTGAAACTGCATAAACTCGCTATCCATAAGGGTTGCCCCCGCCCGTGCCGCCATACCCAAAGCCTCGCCATTGGCAGTGATAGGGTTGGTGGTCGTCTCAAATAAATGTCCGCACCCGCCTGTCGCCAATATCGTCGCCTTCGCCCGAATAAGAATAGCACTGGTCGGCTCAAACTCCGTATTCATAGCGCTGGCATTTTGCGTGGCGAATACACCAACAATGCGTTCGCCTTCCACCGCAAGATTATATGCCGCATACCCTTCAATAAACCGAATAGAGGGGGTGGCTTTTGCGCGTTGTTCCAACACATTCATAATCTCGCGCCCCGCCCTATCGCCCGACACCCGCACGATGCGATTATGACTATGCGCTGCCTCTTTCCCCAATATAAATTCGCCATCGCTATCGCGGTCAAATGGCACCCCATAGCGGAGCAAATCTGCAATGCGGTCTTCGGCTTCATCTGCCAATATGCGTGCCATATTTTTATTCACCAAACCCGCTCCCGCCGCAATGGTATCGCGAATATGATTTTCTGCGGTGTCATCGGCAGCAAGGGCAGCCGCAATACCACCTTGCGCCCACCGACTAGCCGTGCCACGCGCACCCTTACCCGCCATCAATATCGTGACAGGACGAGGTGCCAGCTTAAATGCCGTGAATAATCCCGCTAGACCTGCGCCTACAATCAACACATCACCAGCATCTATGATATTGGCGGGAATTGTCGCATCGGGCGTCATTTTTGCGATACCATAAAGATATTATTAGCTGAGTTCTATCATGCGTTCTACCGCATGACGGGCTTTTGCGGCGAGATGTGCTTCCACCTCTATCGCTTCGCGTTCATAAACCAAAGCCTCTAGCACTTTTGGCAAAGTTATCATCTTCATATGCGGACACAAATTACAAGGGCGAACGAAATTGACATTAGGGTTTTCTACTGCAACATTATCGCTCATAGAACATTCTGTCACCATAAGTACTTTGTCGGGGGCATTGTCGGTCACCCATTTTATCATGGCGGCAGTGGAGCCAGAAAAATCCGCCTCCGCCAGAACTGCTGGCTTGCACTCGGGGTGGGCGATAATTTTCAGTCCCGCATTGTCTTTGCGATATTGCTGTAATTCCTCTGGCGTAAATAGTTCATGCACTTCGCATCTGCCTTTCCACGCAATGACTTCCACATCGGTGGAAAGCGCAATATTCTGCGCCAGATATTCATCAGGGATACACAAAACACGAGGCACACCCAAACCCTCAACAATCTTAACCGCATTGGAAGACGTGCAACAGACATCGCTTTCCGCCTTCACCTCTGCGGAGGTATTGACATAGGTGACAATCGGCACATTCGGATAAGCCTCGCGCAAGGCACGGACATCATTGCCCGTAATACTAGCCGCAAGAGAACACCCCGCCCCACCATCAGGTATCAAAACGGTCTTATTGGGATTGAGAAGTTTAGACGTCTCCGCCATAAAATGAACCCCGCATTGCACAATAATATCCTCATCAACACGAGTCGCCTCTACTGCTAGTTTCAAACTATCGCCCGTAATATCTGCCACGCCATGAAATATCTCTGGGGTCTGGTAGTTATGCGCCAGAATAACCGCATTCTTTTCTTTTTTCAAAATGTTTATGGCTTTGATATAGGGTGCGAAACTCGCCCACTCCAATTCAGGGATGACATCCGCCACGCGTGTATAAAGGGGGCGCATTTCGCGTTCCAAAGCAGGGGTGAAGGATAGCCCCATCTCTTGCAAAATCATTGCACCACTAGCGCCAGCAGGATGTGCCGCTCCGTGTTGGTGTAAAGTATCACTGGCTGTGAACATCATTATCTCCTCTGCTTTCAGTATGGCGGAAATCTAGAGAAAGTCAAACAATCCTGATAGGTTATGCAGAGTGCTTTGCCCCGCCTTCAAAGGCTTATCCAGACTATCATTGCGCACCAATACCAGCCCGCAATTCTTGTGGATGGTGATAATCTGCCCACATTGGCGACTATCACCCGTTATATCGGTCGTGATAGGGGTGGGCACCCCCTTAATTTGGGCGGGTATAGCCCCTTCAAATTCAGCCACCCATAGGCTCTTGCGTAACTGCCCTTTGCGATGAACCCGAGACGAAACCTCCTGCCCGATGAAGCACCCTTTATTGAAATCAATCGCATTCATTTGTTCAAAGCCAAACTCTAGGGGGAAGATTGCCCCATTCGGCATTTCCTCTGCGCCTTGTGGTATGCCAAGCCCTATACGATGGGCTGTCCACATATCAGGCGAGGCTATTTGTAAAGACAAACTAGGAGGGGTAGCAAACCAGCCGCGCAATCCTAATGCCTTATGGCGCGCATCGGGGTGCAAGCCCTCATGCTTGCCCTCATGAGAGGGAAGGGGTTCGGCATCATCGCTCCATATAATAAGAGGGGTTTCGGTCAGGGGGGTAATCTCTATAGCGGCACGTAATTTATACATTTGCAGACGCTTTATTAAAGCTTCTGCTATGCGGCTATCGCAATCTAACACGAAGCAATCAGGACGGCGGAATATCAAAAAATCATAAGCCAGTTTTCCCTGCGGTGTCAGCAGAGCCGCCATAATACAAGGCTCTTGCCGCTCTATATTCTGGGTGATGAGGTTCTGCAGAAAATCCACGCGGTCGGTGCCGCTAATGGCAATAGCGGTGCGGTCTGCGGCAGTGGTCTGGTAAATGCCCATAATCCCTAGTTTATGCCGCCTCACACTTATTTTGCAAGTTCAATCACAATCTGCTATCATAAAGATATGACAGAGACATACGATATTGTGATTAGCGGGGGAGATCTCGCCACACACGAAACAAGCGGCGCCGCCTCTATCGGGGTGCGAGACGGACGCATCGCCGCCATCGGTGATGTGGATATATCTGCTGGGGCGCACCATATTGATGCACAAGGGCTAACGATATTGCCGGGCGTTATAGATACGCAAGTGCATTTCAGAGAACCCGGCTTGACGCATAAAGAAGATTTACAATCGGGGTCGCTGGCGGCTGTGATGGGCGGTGTTGTCGGTGTGTTTGAAATGCCGAATACAAAACCACCGACAACAGATGCGGCAGCCCTTAACGATAAAGTCAAAGCGGGTCATCATCGTATGCATTGTGATTTCGCTTTTTATGTGGGTGCGACGCCACAAAATGCCGCGACACTGCCTGATTTGGAAAAACTAGAGGGTGTGTGTGGGGTGAAAGTATTTATGGGGTCATCAACGGGGCAGTTGCTTGTGCCAGATGATGAAAGTCTGGGGCAGGTGCTGAAACATATCACGCGCCGCGCGGCATTCCACAGCGAGGACGAGTTTCGTCTGCGCGAGCGCCGCCCGTTAGCACAAACAGGCAAGGTTGAAACGCACCCCATCTGGCGTGATGATGAAACCGCTATTTCTAGCACGAGGCGTTTAATCGCACTGGCACGAAAATATAATAAGCAAATCCATGTGTTGCATATCACCACAGCAGAAGAGATGAAAATGTTGGCAGAAAACAGAGACATTGCCTCTGTGGAGGTGACACCGCAACATTTAACATTAGCCGCCCCCGATGCCTATGACAGGCTGGGCACATTCGCACAGATGAACCCGCCTATTCGGGGCGAGGCACATCGGGCGGCATTATGGGCAGCACTAGATGCGGGGATTGTTGATGTCATTGGCTCAGACCACGCACCGCATACGATAGAAGAAAAGCAGGAAACCTATCCGCATTCACCAGCAGGGTTGCCGGGTGTGCAAACCTTATTACCGCTTATGTTGCATCATCACAATGCGGGCAAACTTTCCTTGCAACGTCTGGTAGATCTCACCAGTTATAGTGCCAAGCGCTTATTTAATTTGAAAGATAAAGGCGAAGTAAAAGTCGGGGCGCATGCCGATTTCACCTTTGTAGATTTGAAACGACAAGAAACAATCAAGCAAGAATGGCTGGCTAGTCGCTGTGGATGGTCGCCTTTCACGGATATGAAAGTGAATGGCTGGGCAGTTGGCACTATGATACGCGGGCAACGCGTTATGTGGGAGGGCGAACTAACAGCCCCCTCCATTGGCGAAGTTATCAATTTTAATTAGGGAGAATAAAAATGAGCGAAGCATTTCGGGCGTTACGCCTAACAAAAAGTGATGAGGGCTTGTCATCAGAGTTTGTTGATATGACAACAGATGAGTTAATGGAAGGTGATGTTACAATAAATGTATCGCACTCAACGGTGAACTATAAAGATGGTTTGGCGATAACAGGGGCAGCGCCTGTCGCGCGGATTTCTCCCATCATTCCGGGTATAGATTTCGCAGGCGTGGTGGAAACCTCTAGCCACGCCGATTTCAAAACAGGCGATGATGTTATCCTCAATGGTTTTGGTGTGGGGGAAACGCATTTCGGGGGTTATGCTGGGTGTGCGCGTGTTTCTGGTGATTGGCTGGTTAAGCGTCCGCAAGGTATAAGTGCGGCGCAGTCTATGGGCATAGGCACGGCAGGCTATACCGCTATGTTGTGTGTGATGGCGATAGAGAATTCTCTTACAGATAAAGAAGGCGAGATATTAGTCACAGGTGCCGCAGGCGGTGTGGGCAGTGTCGCTATAAGTTTGCTGGCAAGTGCTGGTTATAAAGTCGTGGCTTCTACAGGTAGAGCCTCTGAAGAATCTTACCTGAAAGATTTAGGCGCAAGTCGCATTATTGACAGAGCAACATTGTCTGAACCCTCTAAACGCCCGCTTGGTAAAGAAAATTATATGGCGGTGGTTGATGCCGTTGGTAGTCACACATTAGCCAATGCGATTGCCCAAACACGTTATGGTGGGGCGGTGGCTGCTTGTGGTCTGGCGCAAGGGGCGGATTTACCCGCAACGGTTATGCCCTTCATCTTGCGTGGCATTACATTGCATGGGGTAGATAGCGTTATGGCACCCCTTGCTTTGCGCCGTGAAGCGTGGGCTAGGCTAGAGCGAGATCTTGATTTGGCAAAACTAGATATATTGAGCCACACACACGCATTAACCGATGTGCCAGAATTGGCACAAGCGATATTGGCGGGGCAAGTGCGGGGTCGTGTTATCGTTGATGTTAGTAAATAGAATATCCACCATCAATAACAAACGCATCACCTGTATGATAGGCGGACGCATCGCTGGCTAGATAAACGGCAACACCACTAAAATCTTCTGCCACACCCCAACGCCTTTTTATAGGAATACGAGGGATAACATGTTTAGTGAAAGCATCATTGGCTTGCATACCAGCCGTCATATCGGTTTCAATCCAGCCGGGTAAAACAGAGTTTGCCCGCACACCATAACGCCCATATTCCACCGCAATACCACGCATCATAGAAGCAACAGCCCCTTTGGTGGCGGCATAATGTTGATTACGCGCCGCCCCTTCTATCGCCGCAAGACTGGCAACGGCGACAAGCGAACCACCCTCATCACCATTTTTAGTGCGCTCCATAATATGGCGCGCCGCAGCACGAAGCGTAAAAAATACACCATCTAAATTAACCGCCAAGACTTCACGATAATCTTTGGTTTCCATTTCGGCAAAACTTTTTGATGCCCGACCAATACCCGCATTGGCGAAAACACTATCAACGCGTCCGAAACTTTTTAAGGTGTCGGCAAAGCCTTCATCAACGGCTTTTTCATCAGCGACATTGACGATAAAACTTTCCACCTTTGCACGCGTGATTTTTTTCAATTCGGCAATGGCAGCCTCATTCTTTTTGGCATTTGTACCCCAGATGGCGACGCTCGCACCAGCAGCAGCTAACCCTTTTGCGAAGCCCAAACCGATGCCCCCATTACCACCAGTGATGAGTGATACTTTTCCGCTTAAATCAAATGGTTGATACATATCTTCCTCCCTATTTTGTGAGTGAATAACCTAGCATAAATTTTTGTGCTTATGCTATATGAAAATATGGATATTGTTGTTGACCATATCATCATTGCCGTTGCTGATTTAGAGCAAGCGACACAAGCCTTTTCGTCTATGCTGGGGCGCAAACCGAGCTGGCGAGGCACCCACCCGACCTATGGCAGTGCCAATAGTTTATTCCGCCTTGATAATACTTATTTGGAATTGCTGGCGGCAACTGGTGGCGAAGGCTTTGCGGGGGCGCGGGTGCGCGACCATATCAGCACACATGGCGAGGGATTATTGGGATTGATATTCGGCACAGATAATGCGGAAGCATTTTGTGTCCATGCCAAAGAAAAGGGGCTGGCAGTGTCTGCCCCGCAAGAGGGCACGGGCATAGATGACAACACTGGCGCAGTTCGTAAATGGCGCAATATGTTCTGGGACGACGAAGCCGCAAATGGCATTTTCAGTTTTATGATTGTCCACGATAACCCCGAAGCCCTACCTATCGCCCCGATAGAAGGTGTAGGACATATTACGGGGGTAGATCATATTGTTGTGCAATCTAGCGATAAAGATCACGCCAAAAAATTCTTCGGGGACCAATTAGGGGTGCGCCTCGCTTTAGAGCAATCACGCCCCGCATGGGGTGGGGATATGTTATTCTTTCGTTGCAATTCTATGAGTGTGGAAGTCATCGCTCCGCACGACCCCAAAAAAAGACGAGATGCGCTGACAGGGCTCGCCCTTAAAACAGACGACATCGCCGCCAGCGTCACCCGACTGCAAGCGGCGGGAATAAAAGTGTCAGAAATCCGTGAGGGGCGCAAACCAAAAACATTGGTGGCAACAATCAAATCACATGTTTGCGAAGTGCCAACACTACTTATCCAACATCAATAATTATTTTCTACAACAAGTCGCTATGCGTTCCTGTTCGCACAAGAAATAATGTATCCGCACTTGTTCTATAAATTAATAACCAATCGGGCTGTATATGACATTCCCAATGTCCAATATAATTACCTAATAATTTATGCGGACGCGCCCGTGCTGGCAATGTTTTTTCCATGAGTAAAGAAACAATAATTTTATCTAATTTTTTAAGGTCATAGCCTCGCCGCACACATTTTTTTAGGTCGCGTTTATAGCGACCAACCTCATCAATGTATTTCACGATTCTAGTTCTTTGAACCGTGCCCTCATTTCCTCAAGGGTTATTCTTTCACCCTCGCCACGTTCTGATGCTTCTATGGCGGCGATAGTTTCTGCATTGGGTTTGCGGATATTCCAAAATGCGCCACGATGATGAACGACACGGCGAACATACATAACGATTGCTTCAAAATTGCTTATGCCCAATTCATCTGAATTGAGTTGTGTGGCTTCTGGATTCACCGCAACATTTATTTGTTCTATTTTGCTCATTGTTATGTGCCTTTCGCTTTACTTATATCATAGTGATATAAATAATAAAAGAGTGCTATTTATCCACCACTTCCGCCGCCCGAGAGAGGCGGTCGTTAATGGCTTCCCCCAATCCATGATGGGGAATAGGCATCACCCCGATATGTTTATTTTCGGCTTGGGCTTGCAGGTCTAGTTTGTGCAAACAAGCGAATAGGTTTGCGGTTGCTTCGCATAGGTCGCCTGTCTCGCTTAAATTATCGGCGACATCGGCGGGGGCATCGGCGCCGAATCCCAATAGCAGCATATCCTCTTTTACTTGTGTGCAATTGATATGCAGGGGAACATGGGGGGCATAATGTCGTACCAACCGCCCGGGTGCTAGTCGTGCGGCGTCTCCTTTTTCTGTGGGAACATCGGTCAGGGGTTCGCCTAGACAGGCTTCAATATCCCCGCGTGATATGCCGCCGGCTCGTAAATAGACTGCCATATCGCCCAGACAGCCGATGATGGTTGATTCCACCCCGACTTCGCAATAGCCGCCATCTAATACATCTATGTTGGGTAGGGTGCGGCGCACATCTTCTGGTCGTGTGGGGCTCAAGCGACCAGATGGATTGGCGGAGGGTGCGGCGAGGGGTCGTTTCGCCAAACGTAAGATTTCTGCGGCTATGGGGTGTGATGGGCAACGCAAGGCGAGGCTATGTAATCCGGCACTGGCTAGTTCAGATATTTTACAATTGTCTTTGCGCGGCACGACGAGTGTTAAAGCACCAGGCCAGAATTCTTTGGCGAGTTTATTTGCGGTTTCGTTGAACACGCCATATTGTTTCGCCATACGCAAGGATGCGATATGACATATTAACGGATTAAATTGCGGGCGTTCTTTTATACTATAGATAGCGGCGACGGCATCGGCTTGTGTTGCGTCTGCGGCTAATCCGTATACGGTTTCTGTTGGAATAGCGACAACTTCGCCATTTCTCAGGCGTTTAGCGAAACTGCTTATATCGCGCGGTGATGCGGGGTAAAGTGTCATAATCTCCAATAGTTTTGTTGTAATTTTCTATTTCACATCTTATGCTGAAGACGATGAGTGAGCAAGTACATATCTTACAGGCGGCGGGGGCGCATGGTCTGCGCTATCCTTTTGAGGGTATTCCAGCGGCGGCGGAGGCAATGGAGGTCGCCCCTGATATATATTGGGTGCGTATGTCTTTGCCGTATGATTTAGACCATATCAATCTTTATTTGCTCCGTGATGGCGATGGCTGGGCTGTGATAGATAGTTGCGTAGATCGCCCCGATTCCCGCAAAGATTGGTCGGGTTTGTTGGCGGGTGTCATGGAGGGTCGCCCTATCAATAAGGTGATTATCACGCATTTGCATCCGGATCATGTTGGTTTGGCGGGGTGGTTGGTTAATCAGTTTGACGCAGAGTTTTATATGTCACGGACGGATTATCTTATGTGCCGTATGTTGGCAGCTGATACAGGGCAGGAAGCGCCAAAAGAAGCTTTACGCTTTTACAAGGCTGCTGGTTTTAATGATGACTCATTGGCACGATATAAAAAGCGGTTTGGTGGTTTTGGGCAATATATCCATGCGCTGCCGCAATCGTATCAACGTTTGCAACAAGACGATAGTCTCACCATAGGCGGTCGCACTTGGCGTGTAGAGATAGGGCGGGGTCATGCCCCCGAACACGCTTGTCTTTATTGCGAAGAATTGGGGGTGCTTATTGCGGGCGACCAAGTTATCCCTCGTATTTCGTCTAATGTGTCTGTGTTCCCGACCGAGCCTATGGCGAATCCGTTGCAAGATTGGATAGATAGTTGTGCGCGGTTGCGTGATTGTTTGCCGCCTGAAACATTGGTGTTGCCTTCCCATAACGAACCATTTTACGGATTACACGAGCGTCTATCTAGTTTGATAGAAAAGCACGAGAAGTCTTTGGTGCGGTTGTTGGATGTGTGCGATGTCCCGCGCCGTGCGACAGATAGAGAGGTGTTTTCGTGTCTTTTCAAACGCAAAATAGGGGCGGATAATTATTTCATGGCAACGGGGGAGGCATTGGCGCATTTAATATGCCTCGTGCATCGTGGCGATGTTGCGATGTCTTATGATGAGGAAGGGGTGTGCTATTACACACGCACCTCTAATGATAAAGGATAGATATTATGGCAGATGCAAAACAAGACAAAATACCAGCCGACACTATACCAAAGGACATTGCAAAGATGACCTTTGAACAAGCCCTCGCAGAGCTAGAAGAAATCGTCACAAGCCTAGAAGAGGGTAATGTGGCGCTAGAAAAATCTATAGAGATATATCAACGTGGCAATCATTTGCGCCGCTTCTGCGATGATAAGTTGCGCCAAGCCCAAATGAAGATAGAGAAAATCACAGGCACAGGCGATGGCACTAGCACTAGCACCGAACCTTTTGAGGCGGAATAATAGTGCAGTCCCTAGAAGAATCGCTAGAGGAAACGGCTAGTCGTATCGGCTATCATCTGGGGCAGTTATTGCCAGATGATGGGCAGTCTCGCTTAACGGATGCGATGCGCTATGCGGCACTTCATCAGGGCAAGGCGTTTCGGGCATATTTATGTTTGCAGGTTGCGCAATTATTGGGGGCGGCTGCGCCCCAAGCGGAACGTGTAGCGACAGCGATAGAGGCGGCGCATTGTTATTCGCTTATCCATGATGACTTACCAGCGATGGATGATGACGATATGCGGCGGGGTCAGCCTAGTGTGCATATTGCCTATGATGAGGCGACGGCGATATTAGCGGGTAATGGGCTTTTAAGTTTTGCGTTTGCGGTGTTGGCGGATTCTGCTACGCACCCAAAGGCAGAGACCCGCACTTTATTGGTGGCGGAGTTGGCACAAGCGGTCGGGGCGCAAGGTATGGTGCAAGGGCAAATGCTAGATATAGAGGGCAATGCTGATGATATAGGGGCATTAGCGCGGTTGCATAGTCTAAAGACAGGGGCGCTTATTCGTTATGCGGTGCGTTCTGGAGTGCATTTAGGCGGCGGCGATGATGATGCCCTAGAGGCACTAACACAATATGCCAATGCGATAGGTCTTGCCTATCAGATAGCCGATGATGTTATGGATGCCGATGACAATAGTAATGATGACAGGGCTAATTTCGCGACACTTTTGGGTGTGGTGGAGGCGCGCCATGAGGCACGGCATTTGGTGGAGCGGGCTTGCAAGCATATTTCGGTTTTTGGGGAACGAGGCGAGGCTTTGCACCATGCGGCATTATTTGTCATAGAGCGTAAAAACTGATAATAGAAGTCTATGACTGACAGCACACCGCTTTTGGATACAATCAACAATCCGCCAGATTTGCGCCGCCTTGCGAAGGGTGATTTGCGTCAGTTAGCGGATGAGTTAAGGGCGGAAACGATAGCGGCTGTTTCCAAAACAGGCGGACATTTAGGGGCGGGTCTCGGTGTGGTGGAATTGACTGTGGCATTGCATTATGTTTTTCAAACGCCAACGGATAAGTTGATATGGGATGTCGGGCATCAGGCTTATCCGCATAAGATATTGACACAGCGTCGTGACCGCATCCACACATTGCGAAAAGAGGGGGGGCTTTCAGGTTTCACGAAAAGGACAGAGAGCGAATATGATTCTTTTGGGGCGGCGCATAGTTCCACTTCTATTTCTGCGGCATTGGGTATGGCGGTTGCGCGAGATTTGCGCGGGGATGATAATGACATCATAGCGGTCATCGGCGATGGCGCGATGAGTGCGGGCATGGCGTATGAGGCGATGAATAATGCCGGGGCGATGAAAAGCCGCTTGATTGTGGTTTTGAATGATAATGATATGTCTATTGCGCCCCCCGTTGGCGCGATGAGTGCTTATCTGGCACGGATATTATCGGGTCATACTTATCGTTCTATGCGCAAGGTGGTTAAGGATATGACGAAATATCTGCCCGATGCGCTAGAGACGAGGGCGGCACGAATGGAAGAATATGCCAGAGGTCTAGCGACAGGTGGCACATTGTTTGAAGAGCTGGGCTTTTATTATGTCGGACCAATAGACGGACATAATCTAGATCATTTATTGCCAGTGCTTGCCAATGTGCGTGATGTCAAGGACGGACCAGTGCTCGTGCATGTGGTCACGAAAAAGGGTCATGGGTATGCGCCGGCGGAAGCGTCTGCGGATAAGTATCATGGCGTTTCTCGGTTTGATGTGATTACGGGCAAGCAAGATAAGGCAACCCCGACGGCGCCTTCTTATACAAGTGTCTTTGCCGATGCGCTGGTGAAGGAGGCGAAGAAGGATGATAAGATTGTCGCCATCACTGCCGCTATGCCATCTGGCACAGGGCTAGATAAATTTAGCGAAGCGTTTCCTGATAGGTGTTTTGATGTTGGCATTGCGGAGCAACATGGCGTTACCTTTGCGGCGGGTTTAGCGTGCGAGGGGTTTAAGCCTTTTGCGGCGATTTATTCTACTTTCTTACAGAGAGCCTATGATCAGGTCGTGCATGATGTGGCGATACAAAACTTGCCTGTGCGTTTTGCGATAGATAGGGCGGGGTTAGTTGGTGCCGATGGCGCTACCCATGCGGGGTCATTTGACAATACTTATCTCGGCACGTTACCAAATATGATGATGATGGCGGCAGCCGATGAGGCTGAACTTATGAATATGGTGGCGACGCAAGCCGCTTATGATGAGGGACCTTCTGCTTTGCGTTATCCCCGCGGCGAGGGTGTGGGGGTGGCATTGCCAGAAATGGGGCAAGTGCTAGAGATAGGGCGTGGTCGTATTTTGAAAGAAGGCACGAGCATTTGCCTTTTAAGTTATGGGGCACGGGCGCAAGAAGCACAAGAAGCGGCACAAAGATTAGATGCGGAAGGGTTTTCCACCAGCGTTGTTGATGCGCGGTTTATGAAACCGCTAGATACAGATTTAATTTTACGCCTCGCCAAGGAACATAGTTTGTTAATCACATTAGAGGAAGCGTCTATTGGTGGGTTTGGGGCGCATGTGATGCACTTCCTTGCGGAACAAAATATGTTAGAGACGGGGGCGAAGGTGCGGTGTCTGCACTTGCCCGATAGATTTATAGACCACGCCAGCCCCACAAAAATGTATGATGAGGCGGGGTTGAATGCGACACAAATCGTAGATTATGCAAGGCGGCTTATGCAAACCAGCGCACCCCATATTGTAGATTTGGGGGCGAGAAATTAATTCTCTAAACTAGATTGCCATTTGCCTTGTGCGGCAAGCCCATTCATTTTAGCACGATGCGCAAAGGCGGCTTGTGCCGCTTTAACATTATCGCTTTCGCCACCCCACGCTTTCAAAGGGGCGGCTTGTAAGGCGCGCCCAAAAGAAAAACTTAAAGCCCAAGGGTGTGTGCCAAGCCTATTCATAGCGTCTAAATGGGCTGTTGCATCAATATCGGATTGACCGCCCGATAAAAATACAATACCCGCCACAGCATGCGGCACATTTTCATTGAAACATTTTATCGTGGCTTGTGCGACTTCCGCCACCCCCGCTTGGGTAGCGTGTTTTGTGCCAGAGACAATCATATTCGGCTTTAATATAGTGCCTTCTAAATGCACACCCTGTTCTGCCAAATGCTGATACAGCGCAGATAAAGCCACGGCACTCACCTCATAACATTGCTCTAGTGAATGTGCGCCGTCCATTATGACTTCGGGTTCTACAATCGGCACGATATTCGCTTCTTGGCAGAGGCGGGCATAACGTGCCAGCGCATGCGCATTGGCAGTGATACAAGCAGAAGTGGGAATGCTGTTGGCGATATTGATAACGCCGCGCCATTTGGCAAACCGCGCCCCCGCCGCACCATAATCGGCAAGGCGTTCACGCAAGCCGTCTAACCCTTCGGTTACCATCTCGCCTTTATGTCCGCTTAAATCTTTCGCACCCTTATCAACTTTTATACCCGCAATTGCCCCCGCCTCATTGATAATCTCTACCAATGGTGTGCCGTCTGCGGCTTTTTGAAATAAAGTTTCCTCAAATAATATCACACCCGATATGTGTCGTTGCATTGCCGTTTCGGTGCGAAACAACATCTCTCTATAATCACGGCGATTATCTTCGGTGGATTGCGCCCCGATGGAATCGAAACGCTTTTTTATCGTGCCCGTGCTTTCATCGGCTGCCAAAATACCCTTGCCTGTGGCGACTATCGCTTGTGCGGTTTCTTCTAATATCTGTTTATTCATAATGCCTCCCATTCGGGTGTATTATTTTGTGATTCCGTTCATCTTTCAAGTCTTTTTGCGAAAAAATCCACAGGCATTATTTCTCTAGGGCTGCTATGCCCGGCAGAGTTTTACCTTCCAGCCACTCCAAAAAAGCCCCACCTGCCGTAGAGATATAGGTGAAATCATCGCTCACCCCCGCATGATTAAGGGCAGCCACAGTATCCCCGCCGCCAGCGATAGAGGTTAGGTTGCCCTGTTTGGTTAGGTCTGCCGCTTTTTGTGCTGCTAGATTCGTTGTCTCATCAAAAGGGGGGGTTTCAAATGCACCTAATGGTCCGTTCCAAATAAGCGTGGCGGCATTGGCAAAAATTTGCCCGATAGCCTCTACACTTTTTGTGCCCACATCTAATATCATTTTATCATCTGGCACGGCTTGTGCAGAAACGATGCGGGTCTCTTGCCCCGCCGTCTCCGCTCCCAGTAATGCATCGGCAATCACAACATCACTTGGCAATAATATCTGGCAAGGCGCATTCGCCAACACTTTCTTGGCAATGCCCAACATATCTTTTTCATAAAGTGAAGTGCCAACACTAAAACCTTGTGCCGCTAAAAATGTATTCGCCATCGCCCCGCCAATAATGAGTGTATCAACACGTTTGCTGAGGTTTTCTAATATCGTAATCTTGGTAGATATTTTCGCCCCCCCGACCAAAGCCACTACGGGTTTTTTAGGATTGGTCAAAGCCGCATCTAGCGCAGTAAGTTCGGCTTGCATTGCCGCCCCACAATAAGCGGGAAGGATATGAGTGATTGCCTCCACCGAGGCATGGGCTCTGTGCGCTACCGAAAACGCATCATTAACATAAGCGACCGCCCCCTTTGCAAGGTCTGTGGCAAAGCCCATATCGTTGGCTTCTTCCCCCAGATAAAAGCGTGTGTTCTCTAAAACACAAACACCGCCTGCGGGTGTTTTGGCGAGGGCAGTGGTGCGTGGCTCGCCTATGCAATCTGCGGCGAAATTAACAGAGACATCAATCATTTTATCTAATGCATTAGCGATAGGGCGCAAACTCATCTCTGGATTGCGCTTACCTTCGGGGCGGGAAAAATGCGACAACACCCCGACCCGAAACTTCGCCTTCGTCAATTTATTCAGTGTAGGAAGCAAACGGGATAGGCGTGTTGCATCACGCACATTACCATTTTCATCTAGGGGAACATTTAAATCCGCACGGACTAAAACCAGCGCTTCAC
>VSKW01028205.1_pt1 | contig 21802 bp, 20 predicted proteins | sample 4798611 | NCBI WGS metagenome assembly VSKW01 (sample SAMN12179536, study PRJNA552185) | sponge metagenome | biome: deep-sea hydrothermal plumes; feature: spots directly above weak diffusing fluid; material: sea water; isolation source: sponge from the Crane site of a hydrothermal vent ...
GCTAAATCAAACTTTAGAATAATAATTCCAGGAGAGGGAAATATCTTATACGAGCAACTAGATTTATCTTTACAGTATAAATTGTGGCGCCAGTTAAGAGTGGGCCCATTTATTAATCTGTTGCTACATCATAAAAGCCATGGCGATGTAGAGATAGAGTTTGTCGATCGAAAAATTCTTAGTTCTTTTTTTTGGGGGATAAGCTTTTCGGCGTATTTTTAGTTACTTAGCTTTTTTAAGTGTTTTTGTGTAAATACTAATTACACGACCTGTTTTATTATCAAAATAGGTTTTTCTTGGTAAAAAATGATTTAAAATTCTTACGGGGTTTTCATAGCGCAACACGGTGTCTGCTTCGGAGTAAATATTTGCTCTTGTTTTAGGTTCGCCAAACTTAGTATGACCAAACTCATGAGAAAGCACGGCCATATGATCGATTTTTTGTTTACTTTGAGAAAATTCTTTTTTAGATAAAAAGTCAGAGGCAATGGCAATAAAGCTACCAGAAGCGTAAGTGCTAGATTGTGTTTCTGTAATATAAAATTTAGAATAGGCTAGTTCAAATAAAAAATCTTCTGTAGGAGTAAAAACTAATTGGTTTTTTTTTACAGAGACACTATAGTAATTTTTTTGTAGTAAATATAAATCCAAGTTAACCACTTTTTGTACCCAAAGTGCGCCGGCAGGGCTCATGGCAAAGTGATATAAAAAAGATTTTAGTTTTTTAGACAAAGGTAGCGAATTACTAAACACCTCTCCTGGCTTAGTGGATAGGTGCAGCTGTTTAAAGACAAGCCAATTTTGATAACGGCTAAGTATTTCTTTGTTTTTGTAACGAGTAACGCAGTGATTTCTTTGCACCAAGATAGAGCCGTTGGGTTTTTTTCTAATTACAATTTGTCCTCCAGACATAGAGTCTTTAGTATTTAACTCTTTATTTAAGTCCATTACGGGAGCACTTTTATAATTTTTAAAATTTTTAAAACAAGAAAAAGATGTTGAGTTGGCCAAAGCAGTGGCGGGCAGGATTAATAAACTAAAAATATAAACAAATAGATAAAAATAGGTTTGCATAGCTTTTTATAAGCAAAATACGTGCTAAAAAGTGTTTTATTTTGAAACAATTTTAGGGCTGATTAGGTCTTGGGCTGTGGAAGAAAGAGTAAAGCGGTCACGCCGATGACAATTACAGCGTCGGCAACATTAAAAACGGGCCAATAGTATAAAGTTTTATAGTGAACATCAAAGAGGTCTATAACATAGCCAAATTGCAAGCGGTCTAAATAGTTACCCACGGTGCCGGAAAAAATAAAAGCTAGGGAAGAGATATAAATCCATGATGCACTTTTTGCTTTTTTAAGTAAAAATAAAATAAACATAGCCGCGCAGGGGGCTAGCAGCAAAAAAAACCAATCTCTTAAAGAAGAATCGCCTTGGCTTAAAATACCAAAGGCAGCTCCTTTGTTTTGTACATAACTTAGGTTAAAAAAACCATTAATGATGGGGTGAGTTTCTCCCAGCCTATAATGAGTATGAATATAAAGTTTGGTAACTTGGTCTAGGGAAATTAAAATTATAGAAAGGAGCCCAAAGTGGATATGTTTTTTTGTTAGCATAAGGTATTAGAGTAAAGCATCTACACATTTTTTGCAAATATTTGTACCCCAAGGTTTGTGTTCGATTAGTTCTAAACTATAAGTCCAGCACCGAGGACATTTATCTCCACTACTAATTAAACTGTTTATTTTTAAAGCTTTGTCTTGTGTGTTTTTTAAAACCACCTTAGAGACAATAAAAAACTCAACTAAAAAACTTTCTGTGTAGTGGGCAAGCTCTTTAGGAAGGTTATATATTTCTAATTCTATTTCTAAACTAGAGCCAATTTTTTTTTGAGCTCTTAAATCTTCAATATCTTTATAAGCTTTTGTTTTTAGCTCGAGTAGTTGGTTTATAGAATCAAATAATTTTGTATTTTCCCATTGGGGGTTGGGTTTTGGAAAAGGCAGTAAGAAAACAGAAAATACCTCATCGTTAGTATTAATATTTTTGTGTATTTCTTCAGAAAGAAAGCTTAAAATAGGGCTCATTAAAGGGCTTAAGTTTTTTAATAATATGTAAAAAACTGTTTGAGCCGATCGCCTAGACGGGCCCGTAGTTTTGGCAGTATAAAGACGATCTTTTAATAAATCTAAATACTGCGAAGACAGTGTAACAAAAAAAGTATTTAATTCGTGGTACACCTTATGAAATTGGTAGTTATCATAATGAACTGTAGTATTTTTAATCAATACATTTAATTTATGCAAAGCAAATTTATCTAAATCACTAAGGTCTTTGTAATTTAGGCTGTCTTTTTCTAGGTTAAAGTCGTGAATATTTCCCAATAAAAAGCGAAGGCTGTTACGAATTTTTCTATAAGTGTCGGTGAGTTGTTTTAAACCTTCTTCTTTAAAGGACAGGTCTTGCGAATAGTCTTCGTGAGCAACCCATAGGCGTAAAATTTCTGCCCCATACTTTTCTACAATTTTCATAGGGCTTTGAACATTACCAAGGCTCTTGCTCATTTTTTTTCCATGTGCATCAGTAACAAAGCCATGGGTAACAAGTTGTTTAAAAGGCGGTTTTTTATTGGCGGCTAAAGAGGCAAATAAGCTGGTTTGAAACCAGCCGCGATGTTGATCACTGCCCTCTAGGTAAAGGTCGGCAGGAAAGTTTTCGGAAGGTTGGTTTACTTGATTAACTCTATGGTAAGCGCCGCTATCAAACCACACATCTAAAATATCACTTCCAATTTTAAAAGAATCGGATTGGCATTTTTCACACTGATAACCTTTGCTAAACTCTTTTACAGGGGTGGAAAAATAAGCTTCCATCCCGTTGGTTTCTTTCATTTTTACAGCAATCTTTCGCATGATTTCGGGCTTGGCTAAACTGTGTCCACACTCTGTACAGTAAAGCACAGGTATGGGAACACCCCATGTTCTTTGTCGACTCACACACCAGTCGGGAGCGTTGGCAGTCATAGCGTTTAAGCGTGCTTTTCCCCAGCCAGGGATAAATGCAATGGCTTTAGAGTCGATTAGTTTTAGTGCTTCTTTTTTTAAATTATAAGATGGCGAAGTTCTGTTAATAAACCATTGTGGGGTAGCTCTAAAAATTAAAGGAGCTTTAGAGCGATCACCATGGGGGTAGCTGTGAGTGATTTCTTTTTCAAAAATTAAGTGTTTAGATTCTTTTAAGTCAGCCACAATTTTCGAATTAGCTTCTGTAATTTTTACTCCCTCATATTTAGGAAAGTCAGAAGTGTAACGACCAGCGGGGTCTACGGGGCTTAACACAGGTAATTGATATTTTGTTCCCACATGGTAATCGTCAAGTCCATGCCCGGGGGCGGTGTGCACACAACCTGTTCCGGCCTCTAAGGTAACATGCTCTCCTAAAATTACTTTAGATTGACGATTTTCTATAAAGGGGTGCTTGGCAAAAAGTAATTCTAACTCGCAAGCTTTAAAAGTGCGTAATTCTTTTAATTGTATGTGGCAATTTTTTTCTACAGAACTTTTTAAATCTTTAGCAATAATAATATGAGTGTCTGAGTGTTCGCCTTCAATGATTTCGTACAACCCATAAACAAATTGAGGGTTAAGGCAAATGCCCACATTGGCAGGAAGAGTCCACGCAGTGGTAGTCCAAATTACAAAAGCCGTTTTTTTGTGAGAAAGTTTTAATTGATTAAGGCTTTCGGGCTCTAAATAAAATTTTACAAAAATAGAAGAGCTAGTGTGATCTTGATATTGCACTTCTGACGAGGCAAGGGCAGTTTGTAATTTACAGCACCAATACACAGGCTTGTAGCCTTGGTAGAGTAAATTATTTTCTAAAATATCAGCTAGTAAATTAACCTCTTCGGCCTCATAGTTTTTATCTGTAGTAAGGCGTGGGTTTTCCCAATCGGCAATCACGCCAAGTCGCATAAATTCTTTTTTTTGTATTTCTACCCAATGCTGCGCTTCTTTTTTACACTCTGCTCGAATTTCACTTTTGCTTTTGTTACGAGCTTCTTTTTTTAATTTTTTATAAACATTTAACTCAATGGGTAAACCATGACAGTCCCAAGTGGGAATAAACTGAGTTTTATGTCCCGATAAATTTTTATACTTTACTGTAATATCTTTTAAAATTTTATTTAATGCGTGGCCAAGATGTAAATGCCCATTAGCGTAAGGTGGGCCATCGCAAAATGAAAACACTTTACTATCTTTATTTTTTTCTAAAATAGCGTGATACAGTTTTTTATCTACCCAATTTTGAATATAACCGGGTTCTTTCTGTGGGAGTTGTGCCCGCATGGGAAAGTCTGTTTGAGGCAAGTTTAAGCTGTTTTTAATTTGTTCAGCTAATTTAATTTGCTCTGGAGTTTTTGTAGTTTTAGACATTTTTTTATATTGGCTTAAAGCCTTTCTAAAGTCAAAAAACTAAAATCAGGATTGCCCCGGTGTTCAATGCTACTAGTTTTCTTAAATTCTTTTTCAGAAATAGAAGGGTAAAAAGCATCGCAATTATAATTATAAGCGATACGGGTAATATAAATGCGATCTACTAAACTTAAGCTCTGTTTGTAAATTTCTGCCCCTCCAATAACAAAAACTTCTTTATCGTATTGGGCAGTGTGTTTTTTTGCCTCTGTTATAGCGTCATTTATGGAAGAAACAAAAAGCACTTGTTTGGAGGGGTGGGTGTGTTTACTGCGGCTAATAACAATATTTAGTCGGTTAGGTAAGGGGTGGTGAATGGAATCAAAAGTTTTGCGCCCCATAATAATGATTTTATTTTGTGTTGTGGTTTTAAAAAACTCCATGTCTTTGGGAATGTTCCAGGGAAGTTCGCCATTTATGCCAATGCCATTATTTTGGTCAACGGCGGTAATGTGAGATAGGGTAATATTGGAGTTCATTATCCATGACCTTTAAAAAATGGCGTCCCCTACGGGACTTGAACCCGTGTCTTCACCGTGAAAGGGTGACATCCTAGACCGCTAGACGAAGGGGACAGCGGAAGTACTTATAGAGTTAGTTATAAAACTGTAAATACTATAATTAATGGTGACCCGCCTTGGGCTCGAACCAAGGACCCTCTCCTTAAAAGGGAGATGCTCTACCAACTGAGCTAGCGGATCATCAAGTAACCAATACTTATGGAAGTATGGAAATTTGTCAATCTAGAAATAGAACACAATATTACTGTGCGGCTTTAAAATAAAGAGTTAATCCAGATGCTCTGACCTCTGTCGGGACCCACAGAAATTACATCAATAGGAATCTTTAAATGTTGCTCTAGAGTGCTAATATAGTTTAGTGCCTTTTTGGGAAGTTCTTTTTTTTGCAGACAGGTTGTTATATCTTCTTTCCAGCCAGGCATTTCTAAGTATATGGGTTTGGCCTTTACAATTTCTCCAGGCGATGAAGGGTAATCTGTGGTTGTGCTTTCGCCCATTTTATAAGCGGTACAAATTTTTATAGTTTCCAGACCGCTAAGCACATCTAGCTTCATTAAAGCGATAGAGCTAATACCGTTAATGCGAATAGCATACTTTAGGGCAGGTATATCTATCCAGCCACAGCGTCGAGTTCGCCCAGTGGTAGCACCAAACTCGTGGCCATTTTTTTGTAAAAAATCACCAACAGTATCATTTAACTCTGTGGGAAAGGGGCCTGCCCCCACCCTTGTAGTATAGGCCTTTGTAATACCTAAAACCTTTTTAATATTTTGTGGTCCAATGCCCGTACCTATGCAGGCCGAACTAGAAATGGTAGACGAGCTAGTTACAAAGGGGTAAGTGCCGTGCAAGAGATCTAGCAAAGAGCCCTGGGCTCCTTCAAACAAAACTTTTTCTTTTTTTGCAATGGCTTTGTAAATTATATGAGAGCTGTTTGTGCAACAATAGTTTTTTAAAATATTAATCGACTCGGTAATTTCTTGCAAAGCCGTTTCGGCAGATATAGGTTTTTGTTTATAAAAATGTTCTAATAAAAAGTTTTTTTCTTTTAAAGATTTTTCTATTTTTTCTTTTAGAACAGAGGTGTTAAATAAGTCGCCAAATAAAATAGCCTTTCTAGAGGCGCGATCTTCATAGGCGGGGCCAATACCCTTTCCAGTAGTGCCTATTTTTTCATTTTTAGAAAAAGCTTCGCGAGCTTGGTCGAGCTGTTTGTGATAAGACAAAAGCACCGTGGCTTTGTCGGATATCATTAGTTGAGAAGGGTCTTTTAAAAAGTTATTTTTTTTTAAGCCGTCAATTTCTTTTGCCAATTGAACAATATCAATTACCACTCCAGAGGCAATTAAACATTTAGTATGAGAGTGTAAGATGCCTGAAGGTATTAGGTGTAACACCGTTTTTTTGCCATCGACTATTAAAGTGTGTCCTGCATTTGCACCCCCTTGGTAGCGCACTACCCAGTCGGCTTGTGCAGAAAACACATCTACTACCTTTCCTTTTCCTTCATCACCCCATTGTGAACCAATAACTACTACAGCGGACATATTTACCTCGGCTTTGTGTTTTGAATAGAAAATACACTGTGTAAAGTATCTATTTTTTCTTTTGCATTTTGTAAGTAATTTTTATTTTCTAAACTAAGAGCTATGGCACGGAAAGTTTGATACAGGTTTAAGGGCCCAATGTCGCCCATATGCCCAATGCGCACAATTTTTCCTTTTAATTTATCTTGTCCGCCCACAAGGTGAATATTGTAGTGTGTTTTTAATTCGGCTAGCCACTGTTGCGCATTTATTTTTTCAGGAATATTAAAAGCGGTTAGGCTAGGGCTGGGGCTTTTTGAAAAAGCAGAAAGTTGCAAAATACTTAGCGCTTTTTTAGACAGCTCGGCCAAATGAGATATGGATTGTATTTGTTTTTCTAGTCCGTCCTTTTGCAAATGATCGGTGGCAGTTTTTAAAGCTAACACTAAATGTACAGCACTACTAAAAAGAGTTTGGTTGTTGTTGTAAGCTTTTAAATGCGGCTGAATATCCCAGTAATATTTAGGGCACTGTGATTGTGAGTACGCAAGCATTGCCTGTTTAGAAAAAGAAATAAAGGCTAGGCCCGCGGGCCCTGCAAAAGCTTTTTGAGAACCTCCAATTAACACATCAATATGCCAATTATCTTGTTCTATGTTTTGTGCAGCTAGTGCCGAAATAGCATCAACTATTAATAGGCTTTGTGGGCTAGCTTGCTTAAGTAACTCGCCGACTTTTTTTACCGGTAAGCTGCTGGCAGTGCTGGTTTCACAAGCTTGCATACATAAGGCCGATAAGTTTGGTAACGACGCAATAGTTTGTTTTAGCTGTGTTAAATTTAGGCTTTCCCCTAGAGGAACTTTTAAAACATGTACAGTAATACCGTAGGCCTTGGCTATTTCTACCCACCGGTTTCCAAATTTTCCAGCATCAATAACAAGAATGTGGTCTTTGGGGCTTAATGTATTAACTAAGGCGGCCTCCATGGCGCCACTGCCCGAGGAGTTTAAAATTAATACAGGTTCTTTAGTTTTAAAAATATACTGCAAATTGCCAAATAAATTTTTAAGAATGACGGTAAATTCAGAGCTTCTGTGATGTAAACTGTCTGAGCCTATAGATTGCAAAACGCTTTTAGCAATTTTTACGGGTCCTGGAGTCATTAATAGAGAGGGTGACTTTTCCATTGGTTGTTATTATAATTTTCTTAGATGAAGTTTTCAATGCTTTTCTCCTTTTTTTTCTTAAACGCATGCTCTTATTCCATGGGGTATAAGCCGACCACTTTGTTGGGAAAGTACGATAAAGTGCGCATTAAGTTGTTTGATAATCAAACTCAATATGTGGGATTAGAGTCGGTTTTTACTAATAATTTGATTACTCGAATAAATTTAGGTAACAAAAAACTAATTCAAGACTTTGCTCCCGTAGAAATACAGGCCGATATTTTATCTGCAAAAGTATCTCCTATTTCACGAGGTAGTGTGGGTTCGGTGGTTTTAGTTACCGAGTATAGAGTAGAAGTAGTATTAAGGGTAAAATTAATGCAAAGGTGGAAGGAAAAAATGTTGTGGTCTAAAACTTTTAAAAGAGAGGTTAGCTACATTCCTCCACAAATTAGTATTTCCGAGCTATCCTCGGTAAGTAGTTTTTATAACAACAGTGCTCTTCAGTTAACTTTTTCTAATATTGCTAAGACGGTGTCTGGGGATATTTATACAGCACTGACAGATAGGTTTTAATCATGATTAGTATTGCGCATTTAAAAAAGCATTTAAAAACTTCTATAAAACCTATTTATGTGTGTGTTGGCGGCGATTTGTATTTAAATAATCTGGCACACAGCTATATAAAGGCAGAAATATTTCCCCAAGAGGCAGATGACTTTAATTATAATGTTTTTGTTGGAGAATCTTGTGCTTTAGAGGTTAAAGACACGGTGGAGTCCTTACCATTTATGAGTGATAAGCGATTGGTAGTTTTTAAAAATTTAGAAAAAATGACAGCCTCTCACTGGGAAAACTTAACAGAGATTTTAGACAGGCCTTGCGAAAGTAGTGTGCTAGTGCTTTTTTTAAAAAAAATAGATAAGCGATTAAAATTGTATAAAAGTTTGTCTAAGTGTGCAGAGTTTATAAACACAAGCCCTCCTTATGATAATCAAATGCCTCAATGGGTTTCTTTTATTGCGGAAACTTATAATTTAAAACTAACTAACGAACAAAATTTTTTAATTAGACAGGTGTTTGGTACAAAGTTAGGTATGATCGATTTAGAATTAAAAAAACTTAGTTCTTTTGTTAAAGACCCCAAGAATGTACAAAGCAAAGAGCTTGCCGAGGTTTTGTCTCACTGCCATTTAGATAATATTTTCGACTTAACTAAGGCCATTGCCAGCCAAGATTGTGGAAAGTCTCTTCGTTTGTTGGTGGATTTATTAGATTTAGGACAAAGCGAAGTGGGGATTATTGGTTTAGTGGCCAGACACTTTCGTCTATTGCGAGAGGTAAAGCTGTTACTGGGGGAAGGTTTAAGCTCCTCTCAAATCAGTAAAGAAGTGGGCATTCCTAGTTTTTTTTTACAAGAGTATTTGTCACAAAATGCTAAGTGGACCTCTGCACAATTAAATAAAACCTTGGAGTTATTGTACGAAACCGACAAAGCCTTAAAAACTAAGCCTGTAGCATCTCACTTGTGGTTAGAAAATTTTATTGTGCAAGTTTGTGGTTAAGATGGGTTCAGACAGCTATCTTAAGCCGTTTTAAAAACTATATTTTACAGAAAAGCAGTTTAAATTTAAGAAAGACTGTTAACTTGTTTAGCTAACCGGCTCACTTTTCTAGCGACTTTATTTTGATGAAATAAGCCTTTTTGAGCAGCGGTATTAATTTTTTTGCTAAATACTTTAAGTAGACTTAGGGCTGTGTCAGAGGCTTTTTCCGAAATGGCTGCTCGTAGTTTTTTTTCAAAAGTGCCCACTTCTTTTTTATGAACATGATTGCGAGCTTGTTTTTTAATAGTCTGACGAGTTCTTTTAACTGATGATTTATGGTTTGCCAATTTATAGCCTCCAATGCTTTACTATATATTTAAGTGAATTTAATAACATATCAGGGAAAAATGTCAATTTTTCGATTATCTATTTTTATGTCTTTGGGCACTTTGTGTAGTCGCTTTTTAGGCTTAGCTCGCGATATAGCCTTTACAGCCCTTTTGGCAGTTCCTGTGCTAGATGCCTTCATTGTGGCGATGAAAATTCCTAATCTATTTCGGGCTTTTTTTGGAGAGGGTAATTTTTCTGTTAGTTTTTTGCCGCTTTATATACAAAAGAGAAACTCTAAAGCAGGGCAAGAATTATTGTCCAATGCCGTTTTTAGTTTTTTAATGCTTTTTTCCAGCTTTGTTGTATTTTTTCTGTCTTTATATATGCCCGAAGTTCTAAATGCTTTATTACAAGAAGGGAAGTTTAATTTGGTAAATTTTCAAAGCATTGTTTATCTTTCGCGCTTTTTTTTACTTTATATTTTCTTTTTACTATCCTATGTGCATTTTTCTGCTTTATTGCAGGTAAAAAATCAATTTTTCTTAGCGGCTTTAGCGCCTGCACTTTTAAATGTTTCTTTAATTGTTTTTAGTATTTTTTATCGCTTACAAGAAAAACAATTAAATTATTTAATCGCAGGGGTGTTGGTAGGAGGAGCTTTACAGTTTGGATTGGTTTTCTTTCCTGTGTGGAAAAATAAATTTTTGCCAAGCTTTACATGGAAGTGGAGGGGTAGTGGATTAAAAACCGTTTTAGTAAAAATGCTTCCAGGTTTTTTAAGCATTTTCTTTTATCAATGCATTTCTTTATTTAATGTTTATTTTGCCTCTTCTTTGCCCAGCGGAAGCTTATCGAGTTTATATTTGTCAGACAGAATTTTTCAACTGCCTTTTTCTTTAATTGCTATTAGCGTTGGCACAGCACTGTTGCCTAGCTTAAGCACCCTGTGGGTAAAAAAAGAGCTGACCCAATTTAACAAAATTTTACAAAAAAACTTACACATTTCATTATATTTACTTTTGCCAAGCGCTGTTGGATTGTTTTTTTTAGCAGAGCCTATTTTAAGTTTCTTTTTTGAAAGAGGAGCTTTTAATAGAGAGCAAATTTTATATACAGTGCAGGTGCTACAGATATTATCTTTTTCCTTAATTTTTTTAGGCTTATATAAAGTTTTAATTTCTGGTTTTTTTGCTTGCGGAAAAACCCACCTTCCTGCAATCTCTAGCGGATTAGCTTTTATGGTCTATTTAGCCTTAGCCTTTTCTTTTAGCCCCCAATACGGAATTACAGGCTTAGCCTTTTCTATGAGTGTATCTACTATAATTAATTTTTTATCAGCCTTTTTGCTATACAGCATGTTTGTGCAAAAATTTCATGCATTAGCTTTATTGAAAAAATTTTTACACTATTTACTGCCTGTTATTGTTATGAGCATTTTTTTAAAATACTTGCCTCCGTGGCTACAAGAAAATTTAGTTTTATCCTCGGTAAAGTTAAAACAAATTATTTTGTTGTTAGTTAGTGTTTTGGGAGGCGCAAGCATTTATTTTTTTATCAGCACTCTTTTAGCTATTCCAGAAGCAACTATTGTAACAAGTCTGCTTAAAAAACAACGAAGACATAAGTAAAAACTACTTTAAAGACTTTACCTGTTGCCAATAGCTTTCTTTTTTATCCAAAGAAAGGCTTTGCCAAGGGTGATTGTCTTTTTGCGCTAAATTTTTTGCCTGAAAGTAACGCTTTTCTATTTTTTTATTAGCTCCTCTAAGTGCCTCGTCAGCTTGAATATTATTATGCCTTGCAAATTGGCAAGTAATAAATAATAAGTCTCCAATTTCTTCTTTAAGATGTGGGTTTGGGTTTGCAGAGGGCTCCTTTAGCGCTTCGGTACATTCTAAAAGTTCTTCTTTTATTTTTTGTATTACCTGTTGGTTATTGTTCCAATCAAAATCTTCTTTACCCATTTTTCTTCCTATTTTTTGAGCAAGGGCCAGCGGGGGCAAGTGTTTAGGTATATTAAAGGCGTCGGTGTTTTTTTTATTTTTATCGGTTTCTAAGGCTTTTGCATCTAACCAAGATTGATGAGCTTCTTCTTCGGTGCGGGCTTGTTTGTCGCCAAAAACATGAGGGTGTCGCCTTACTAATTTTTTGCCCAGCTCCTCCACCACATCATCAATAGAAAAACTTTTATTATCAGCTGCAATTTGAGAGTGCAGCATAACTTGAAGCAAAACATCGCCCAATTCTTCTTTGGTGTTAAGAACATCATCGTTTTCGATGGCATCCACTAGCTCAAAAGACTCCTCAATCAAATTTTTAACTATGCTTTTATGCGTTTGTGCTTTGTCCCAAGGGCAGCCATTAGGAGATCGAAGATGGGCTATAATTTTTATTAACTCAGTAAATTTTCTATATTGAAACAAATTAGGCCTCCGTGTATAGTTTTATTGAACCGATTAAGTCTTTTAGCATACTGAGGTTTTGATGACTATTCATTTTATTAAGCAAGGAAGGTATTATATTCCTAAAGCTTTTTTAAAGCAGGCTTTGCCAAGCATTTTAAAAGAATTAAAAAAAGCAAAGCTGTGCCCGCCCGCAGTTAAAACACAAATACACTTGGTATTTGTATCTAGTCAAAAAATGAAAACTATAAATAAAAAATATAGAAATAAAAATAAAACCACAGACATTCTTAGTTTTTCTTTAGAGCGAGGGAGGTCTTTTGGAGAATTGGTTTTTGATTATAGTTTGGTTAAAAAGCAGGCTTTACAAAACGGGCATGCTATAAAACAAGAGTTGTTATATTTATTTATCCATGGTTTATTACATTTGTTGGGCTTAGACCACGAAAAAAGCCTTAAAGAAGAAAAAAGAATGTACAAAATACAAGACAGTATTTTTGCTAGCTTGCAAAAAAAATAAACTCTTAAAAGAGTTTAAAAGAGAAACAGTGTCACAAACTATAGCCGACTTTCAAGATATATTAGCACAAATGGATAAAGATTCTCAAGAGACTCGGGGGTCTCTTTGATTTAAATCAAAAGGCACAACGCTTACAAGTCATAGAACAAGAGTTACAAGACAAAGAAGTTTGGGAAAACTATAAAAAATCACAAAAATTAAATCAAGAAAAAAGTTTTTTAGAAAAATCTTTAAAACAATGGAAAGAGTTCGATTATAAACTAAGCTCTGTTAAAGAATTACTAAATTGCATTAAAGAAGACCCTCAAGAGGGAGAAAGCTTACTTTTAGATGTTAGTAAAGAGTTAAATAATATTAAAGTATTGTTAGAAAGTTTACACACACAACATTTTTTATCGCAAAAATATGATCAGTGTAATTGCTATATTTCCATTCATGCTGGCGCGGGAGGAACAGAATCTTGCGACTGGGTGGCGATGTTAAGCCGTATGTTAATGCGCTATGCTCAAAAAAATAAATTTAGTACAGAGGTTTTAAATACCAACGACGGAGAAGAGGCAGGTTTTAAATCTATACATTTTTTAGTTAAAGGCTCTAATAGTTTTGGGCTTTTTCAATCAGAAAGCGGCGTGCATCGCTTAGTTAGAATTAGCCCTTTTGACTCGGGTGCACGAAGGCACACTAGTTTTGCGTCGGTATTTGTTTCTCCCGAATTAGAAGATTCTGTGGATATTAGCATAAAAACCGATGAGCTTAGGGTGGACACTTATAGAGCCAGCGGAGCTGGAGGGCAACATGTTAATACTACCGATTCGGCAGTGCGAATTACCCATTTGCCCACGGGGACTGTTGTGCAGTGTCAAAACCAAAGAAGCCAACATGCTAATAAAGATCAAGCGATGAAGATGTTAAGGTCGGCATTGTATCGATTTGCTACTCAAGAAAAGAAAAAAGAACAAGAATTGGCTGCAGAAACAAAAAAATCTAATGAATGGGGTAGTCAAATTCGATCGTATATTTTATGCCCCTACCAATTAGTAAAAGATCACCGCATGGGAGAGGAAAGCGGACAGCCCAACCTTGTATTAGATGGTAATTTAGATAAATTTAGTCGTGCTTTTTTAAAATATCGCTCAGAAAACAAAAACGGAAAATAAATGTTACTTTTTCAGCTGGCTTTTAAATATACCAAATCACAATTACAAAGGCCTTCTTATTGGTTGGCTGTTCTTAGTTTTGCCTTGGCTATTTCTTTAATGGTGGTGTCTTTGTTGGTAATTAGCGCTTACGAAAAAACTTTTGAAAAAAGCATTACTCAGCTTTTGGGGCAAATACAAATTTCTTATTTGTCGCCAAACATATCTTTGCCAAAAGTTCTTAGTTACTTACAAAAAGAAAAAATTAAAGTAGCTAAAGTTACCTCTTTTATACACCAAGAGGCTCTTTTAGTAAAAAACGGAAAAGTTAAGGGGGTTTTGCTTGAAGGCTTGCCAGCTTTTGAAAAAAAAGCCAGTTCGTTTTTTTTAAAAAAAACACTAAACAACACCGCGATTACCAATTTTTCAAAGGATAGGTACGGAGCTTATGTTCCCGTTCTTTTGATGAAAGATATGTCTTTGCAGTTGGGAGACGCTTTTTCTGCAGTAGTGGCTAAAAGCATGGGGAAAAACGATTTTAACAGAAAGGTTTTAAAGTTTTATGTTAAAGGGGTTTTAGATTTTGGTCGATCAGATTACAACCGTCGCTATCTTTTAACTTCTTTTGAGGCTTTGCAAAAACCATTAAAGCTATCGAAAAAAAAAACCAGCGGAGCGCGCCTATGGTTAGCAGACAAAGTTTTTTCTGAAGAGCTATCTTTTAAAATACAAAAGCATTTTTCATCAAAACTAATAGCACAGCACTGGAGACAGTGGGCAAATAATTTACTAGAAGCTACAAAAAGCCAGAAAAAAATGATTTTTTTAGTTCTACTAATCATTTTAATTATTGCAGCATTTAATATTATGAGCGCTTTATTTATTTTGATTGTACAAAAAACTAAAGAGTTAAGTATATTAAGAGTAGCGGGATTAAGCGTTACCTCTATTTATGCGATATTCAGTTTGCAGGCTGTTTTTACAGGCTTGTTATCTTTAACGCTGGGTTTTGCGCTAGGATATTTATGGGCTTACTTATTTTTATTAATACAGTCGCGTTATTTTTCTGTTTTATCACAAATTTATAAACTTAATCACCTTAAGATTGGTCTTCCTTTGTGGGATATGTTAATTATTATAGCAGTGGTTTTATTTTTGGTTTTATTAACAGCTATTATTCCTGTTTACAGGGCAGGAAAAAATAGTTTGCCAGAGGGTCTTTCTCATGAGCTTTAATACTTTTGTTTTAGATAGCGCGACAAATGAATTCGACGCTCCAACGATAATAAAAGCCCAAGGCATTGTAAAAAACTTTCACCAAGCCGGCGAAGAAGTAAAAGTATTGCAGTCCATAGATTTTTCTTTGGCAAAGCAAGAAAGTGTTGCAATTACGGGAGCCTCGGGAGCTGGAAAAAGCACATTGCTGCACATTTTAGCAACTTTGATGGAGCCCAGTTCTGGAAAAATTCAAATTGGTTCTGTGGAGGTGGATTACCATAATAAAGCAGAGCTAGAAAGATTACGCCGAAAAAACCTAGGCATTGTTTTTCAATTTCACTATCTTTTAGAGGATTTTTCCGTTTTAGAAAATGTGCTGCTGCCTTTGCGCATTAAATCTTTTTATGGTTCGCCTCTAGTATTAAAATCGGCCAGAGCAAGGGCCAAGGAGCTTTTAGTTTATTTAGGCTTGGGCCATAGGTTGAACTTTTACCCTAAAGATTTAAGCGGTGGAGAAAAACAAAGGGTGGCTATGGCCAGAGCTTTAATTCATGAGCCAGATATTTTATTTGCAGATGAGCCTACAGGAAACTTAGATGAAGAAAATGGAGAAAAGTTACAGCAGCTATTGTTTAGGCTGCAAAAAGATTTAGGCCTATCTTTGGCAGTGGTGACTCATGATATAAATTTTGCTTTAGAGTGCGACAGAAGCCTGTCTATGAAGGCGGGCCGATGGGAGTCTTTTTAGTTTTTTTCCTTGCTCTTAATAAATTTTGCGTTAAGTTTTAGAAGAGCATTTTATGGAGCGAATTTAATCAATGAGTAAATATATTTTTTTGTTTTTTTTGTTTTTTACAGCATTAAATGCGCAAGCTAGAGTAGTTAGTTCTATTTTAATTAAGGGAAACAAAAGGCTGTCTAGTGCTTTGGTAAAAAGCGTTTTAAACACCAAATTGTCTCACAGGTGCTCTCGAATTAACACAGAACTAGATTTACAAAATTTAGAAAACTTAGAGCAATTTAGTTTTATTCGTATAGATAAGAAAATATTGTCTAAAAAATATTGCAAAATTATTTATAGAGTTAAGGAAAGGTCGATTTTAGAAACGCTATCCTTAAAAGGAGCAGAAACGCCAAAAGACGAACAGGTGCAAAAGGCCTTGGTGTTAAAAGCAGGTGCTGTTTTTAGTCAAGTGAAGCTGCAAGACAGTCTGGCGAATTTAAAAGCTTTGTATGAAGCAGAAGGTTTATTTGCTTCAAAGATTACTTACAAACTGCGGCAGTTAAAAAACAAAAATTACCAGCTACGCATCAAGGTAGTAGAAAAAAAATCAGCAAAAATTAAAAACATACAAATTTTTGGAAACAAGCACCTATCTACAGGAAAAATAAAAAAGTTTATGCAAACTTCTGAAAAAGGTTTTTTAAGTTTTATTTCTGATTCGGGAGTATATAGAAAAGAAGTTTTAAGCAGAGATATTCAGTTGATCCGTTATTTGTATTTACAAGCAGGCTATTACGGAGTGGAAGTTAAAGCTCCGAAGGTATATTTAGACAGTCTTACCAATAACATAAATATAGTTATTCACATTGTTGAAGGGAAAAAATATTTTATTAGAAAAATAGAAGCGGAATCTGACTCTTTTTCTCAAGAAGAGTTAAAAGAACAAATGCCATTAAAAGAGGGCGACGCCTTTTCTTACGCTCAGTTTCAAAGCAGTATTAAAGTTTTAGAGCGTTTGTATGGCGATAAATCTTATGCTTTTGTTCAAGTATTACCCGACATAAGAATTAACGAAGAAAAAGGTTTGTTGGATATTTATTTTAAATTTAATTTAGGCCCAAGTGTAAGCATTGGAAAAGTCATCGTTAGTGGTAATAGCCGAACTCATGACCATGTTATTCGCAGAGAGCTGTTACTGTCGGGTGGAGAAAATTATAGCAATAGCAAAAAAGAAGAAAGCATTAATAAAGTGCGATATTTAGGTTTTTTTGAATCTGTAGATTTCATAACAAAATCCTCTTTGGACAGGCCTGACGAGGTAGACTTAAACTTAATAGTAAAGCCTAAGCGAGTGGGAGCTATTAATTTATCAGCAGGTTATAGCGAGTATTTGGGCTTTTCTTTTAAGGCGGGGGTCAATCAACCTAATTTTTTAGGCTTAGGGCATACTTTGGTAAGCTCTGTGGATATAAGTAAAAAAAGTTTCTTATTGAGTATTAGTTATATCTATCCACGCTTATTAAATACGGACTGGAGTCTTTCGGGAAGTCTTTTTAACAGTCAATCCGACAGAGAAGAGTATAAAGATAAAAAAACTGGGTTTTCTATTCGAGGGAGTAAGCCTTTAAATAAACAGTGGTCTACTTCTTATAGCTATTCTTTAAAGAATACAAAAATCCAACTAGAGGCAAGTGGAGACCCAGACTTATTTCCAGTGAATACAGTTAACGGAATTGCTAGCACTATTGGCACGAGCATAACTTATGACTCTAGGGACAACAGAATAAATCCTACTAAGGGTAAATATTTTAATCTTGGCTATGACTATACTGGAGCAGGGGGAGATTTGCAGTTTTCTGTTCTTTCTTCTCAGTTTCGTTTTTATAAAACGCTGTCTAAATCTTTTGGCCTGGTTTGGAAAAATAATTTAGACTATGCTCAGCTATTTGCCCCGGGAGGCTCTTATCCTTTCAACGAGTTATTTCTATTAGGAGGGCCTTTAAGTTTAAGAGGTTATAATTGGTTTTCTGTGGGGCCTTATAAGTTTTCTCAAAAAGCCTATGATAGATCTAAAGAAACCGACGAAACTCGTCGTCGGTTTTTGTCAGAGAAGGCTTTTGGTGGAACCAAAAAAGTATTATTGCAAACGGAGTTAGAGTTTCCCTTACTTTCAGAGGCGCAAATTAGAGGGGCAGTATTTTTTGATGCAGGCTTGTCTGGCAATAGTTTTAACACTAACAATATCGAGAGTGATGTTGGGCTAGGCATTCGGTGGTTCTCCCCCCTTGGCCCTTTGCGCTTTGAATTTGGTTGGCCAATAAATCCAAGTGTGCACCATAGCCCCACCTATAAATTTCAATTTTATATTGGAAATTCTTTTTAATTTTTTATTTGGCAAGTTTTCAAAAGTACTATAGGCTACTATATAGGCATTACAGAGTCATTGGAGGCACATATGTTTACTGGTTTTAAATGGAGTTTAGCAGTTTTAATTTACGGATTTTCTATTTCTGTTTCGGCAAAAACAGTATTTGTAAATATGCAATATGTTTTACAAACAGTAAAGGCAGGAAAAAATGCTAAAGCTGTTTTATCTAAAGAGTTTAATAAAAAAAGAAAATTTTTATCAAAGCAAGAAAAGGTTTTAAAACAACTAGGTAAGGATTTAGAAAAAAAGCGTAGCGTTTTATCTGATGTAGTTTTTTTACAAAAACAAAAAAACTTACAAGAAAAAGTTTTAAAATATAGAGAAAGTGTTTCTAAATCTCAGGCAGACATTCAAAAAAGAGAAAGAAAATTAACCGTACCCATTTTAAAAAATGTACAAGCTTTAATTAAGTCATTGGCAAAAAAAAATAAATACTCTTTGGTTTTAGATAGACAAAGTATTGTTTGGGCCTCTAAGAATATAGACATTACAGAAACCGTTGTTAAGGCGTATAATAAAAAACACCGCAGGTAGGTAAGGGCTTTTTGCATGCCTTCTGTTTTATCTGTTGAAGAAATAAAAAAGCGTATCCCTCACAGGTTTCCCTTTCTGCTGGTTGACGAAGTAACGCAGGTGGATTATCTACCCGAGGTAGTGGGTTCTAAAATTTTAGCTTTAAAAAATATTTCGGCAGAAGACCCAGTTTTTAAAGGACACTTTCCAGGAAAACCCATTTTTCCAGGAGTCTTAATTATTGAGGCTCTGGCTCAGAGCATGGGTGTTTTAATGAGCTTTGACAAAAAACCACACTCTGTTCCTTTGCTGGGGCGTATTAAAAACGCAAAATTTAAGTCGCTAGTTTTGCCAGGCGATCAGTTGGTGTTGTCTAGCGTAATTATAAAGTATAGAAAGCCTAATGTTTTAGGCTTAACTAAAGCTTTTGTAAATGATAAATTGGTGGCCGAGGCCGAGTTACTTTGCCACTTAAAATAATTGGTAGTATTTAAACAGGTGTTAGCTTATGTCTACAAAAATTCACTTAACGGCTCAGGTTTCTTCAACTGCACAACTAGATGAAGGCGTAATAATAGGGCCTTATAGCATTATACACGACAATGTTTGCATTGGAAAAAACACTATAATAGATAGTCATGTTTGTGTTGGCTCCCCCTCTACAGAGGTAAGTATTGGAAAAAATAATCATATTTTTAGTAGCTCTATGATAGGGCTGCCTCCACAAGATTTAAGTTATAAACAAGAAAAAACCAAATTATCTATAGGGGACAATAATACTATTCGATCTTTTGTAACAATGGATGCGGGAACTGCAAAAGACCAAGGGCTTACTAGTGTTGGTAATCACAATTTAATTATGGCCTATGTGCACATAGCTCATGACTGTCACATTAAAGACAAGGTGGTGTTGGCAAATTTAGTTCAGCTAGCAGGTCATGTTAAAGTAGATAGCCAAGTGGTTATTGGGGGAGGAGTTTTAGTTGCTCAAAAGGTGCGCTTAGGAAACTTAGCCTATGTGGCAGGAGACAGTTCTGTGAACAAAGATATTGCGCCTTTTAGTATTGCCGCAGGAAGGTGGGCGAGTCTTAGAGCAGTAAACAAAATAGGCTTAGAAAGAGCAAACTTTAAACAAAAAGACATTTTAGAATTGCGCAGCGCCTTTCGTTCTTTGTTAAGTGGCAAGCAAACTCAAGAAGAGTGGCTTTGCCAATTAGAAGAAAAAAAAGATTTATCAGACAGTGCAAAAACTTTAATACAATTTGTAAAATCTTCTGCCTTGGGTTTAGCTCGATGAGTTTTACGCTTTTTATTTCTGCAGCCGAAGACTCTGCTCATTTATATGCCGAGCAACTGTTAGATTACTTATTAATCAAAGAACCAGGGCTAAAAACTTTTGGTTTGGGCAGCGTAGAAATGGAAAAAAAAGGTTTTTGTTCTGTGTTTCCTGCCAAGCGATTTTCTATTATGGGCATTACCGATATATTTAAACAGTATTTTTTTTTAAAAAAGGCTTTTGCTAAATTAGTAAAAGAAATAGAATTACAAAAACCAAAAGTAGTTTTGTTAATAGATTACCCAGGGTTTAATTTAAGGCTTGCTAAGGCTTGTAAAAAAAGAAATATACCAGTGGTTTACTTTATTCCTCCTAAAATTTGGGCTTCACGAAAAAATAGAATTAAAGATTTAAAGGCAACTTGCGATAAAATTTTGTCTATTTTTGAGTTTGAAAAACCTTTTTACAAACACTTTAAAGAAAAATTTGTATATGTAGGAAATCCTTTGGTAAATACTATTCCAAAAAATTATTTAGACAAAGATACCAATCAAGCTATTCGACAAAAATATGGATTTTCTTCTAATGCCAAAGTTGTTGGGCTGTTACCAGGCAGTAGAAAGAGCGAAATTCAATATATTTTACCTACTCAAATACAAGTTGTAGAGCAATTATATAAAAAGGACCCTAAATTAGAATTTAGTATTTTTTTAGCACCGTCTATAGAAAAAGAAAGTGTGCAAGAATATTTAAAAAACACAAGCGCCCCGGTTTCTATTGTAAAAGCCCCCTCTGCAACAGTTTTGCGAATTCCCGATTTTATCTTATGTGCTTCGGGCACAGCCACTCTTTATGCGGCTTTATTTTTAAAACCCTGTGTAGTTATGTATAAAGTACATAGTTTGACTATGTTTATAGCGCAACTTATTTTAAATAAAAAGTTAAAATTTTTCAGCCTTCCCAACTTAATTTTAAATAAACCGGTGTTTCCTGAATTTATACAAAAAAAAATGAAAACAAAAGAAATTGTACAATATGTAGAAAACTATCTACACTCGACAGCTTTACAAAAGCAAACAAAGGAAGATTTAAAGCACTTAAAAGAAATTTTAAAAGAAAAGCAACCCATTGAAGAGGTGGGCAACATTTTATTAAACTACAAGTAAATTATGCTATATTTTTTATCAATTATATTTAAGTTTTTTGTTTGTATAAAAAATTATTTATATGACAACAAATATTTAAAAACTTTAAAATTACCCGTACCAGTAATTAGCGTTGGAAATTTATCTATGGGAGGTGCGGGAAAAACCCCACTGGTGGATTACTTAGTAAAATACTTATTAAAAAATAAAAAAGCACCAGCCATTTTATCTAGAGGTTATGGCAGAATATCCAAGGGCATACAATTGGTAAACAGTAGCAAAAAAAATGCTGCGGCATTTTTTGGCGACGAAGCCTACATGTTATATTCTAAACATAATATTCACTATGCTGTGGGAAAAAATCGATGGAAGGCGGGCAAGCACTTATTGAATAAAGAAAGGGCGGATTGTTTTGTTTTAGACGACGCCTTTCAGCACAGAAAAATATTTAGAGACATTAATATTGTTTTACTAGATGTTAGTCAGCCTAAAAATTTTTATCAAGCATTTCCAAAAGGGCGATTAAGAGAAAGTTATTCTTCTTTAAAGCGAGCAGATATTATTTTGTTCACAAAAGTAAATTTAATATCACAAGAAAGGCTAAGCCAGTTTAAAAAAAACCTGAGCCAAAAATTTTGTTTTAAAAATATATTATCTTGCGATGTTGGTTATTACCTTACAGATGTTGTTTCGGGCAACGGCAAAAAAATAGACAAAAGCAAGCCCACAGTTTTACTGTCAGGAATTGCCAACCCTTCTGTGTTTGAAAAAAGTGTAGTAAAACAAAATTTTTTAATACAAAAACATTTTATGTACAAAGACCACTTTCTTTATACAGAAAAGGAGGTTAACTCTGTGCTTGCTTATTGCCTAGA
>VSKW01027040.1_pt1 | contig 21740 bp, 15 predicted proteins | sample 4798611 | NCBI WGS metagenome assembly VSKW01 (sample SAMN12179536, study PRJNA552185) | sponge metagenome | biome: deep-sea hydrothermal plumes; feature: spots directly above weak diffusing fluid; material: sea water; isolation source: sponge from the Crane site of a hydrothermal vent ...
ACTCCAGATATAGACTCGTCAGCAATTATGCTAGTTATTGTAGAAGTAAAATCAGTTATAACTTCATTTGAAATTAGTAAGTAAACCTTCGCTTCAATGTTTTCTAATGCACCTGCATTTGAAGTTATGGAGAAGGTATCATCTAATGTTGCTAATTTATTAGTAAGAGTAGGTACAGATGATTTTCTAGAGATATCCCAATCATTAAAATCATGTATGTCAGCATCATATTTATTTGAAGATATTACGTCGCCAACTTTGACATAAACACCATGTATAGGATTACCTGCTACATCCACTCTGAATGATGTACCTCCTCTTATAGTGGCTATACCTTCACTAGTAAGATGGGTACTGATTGATTCTGCGAAAGTCTCTGTATTAGCAGCATCTATGCCACTTGGAGAGTTTGGAACTGGTCTATCAACTATGTTGTAATCTTCAATTGAAGTTATTGATATCTTTGTAGCAGTGTCATAGTTAAAGCCAATTACTGTATTTTCAGATGAGATGATGGTTGAAGCAATCCCTTCTGAGAATACACCTCTATTTCTTGTAGATAGATAATTACTAAACTGACCTGTAGTGAACTGAGAACTATTGATACGTTTTATTTCTAGTCTAGTTTTACCAATTCTATTTGTTACAAAACACTTAAAATTACCATTACTTCCAGTTAATGAGTCAGGGAACGTAATAGTAGTTACATCATCAGGTATAGAATTATCTTCTGGGCCAAGGAAGATCAGGTTCATTTCATTATCTGAATCAGCTACAACATATTCAAGAACTTCTTTACTGTAAGATATTAGTTTTGGAGATGACCCTAGACGGCTAGATAAACTACCAAACCTAGTATTTACTTTACTAAATGCAGACTGAACATTAGATGTATCAGCAAGGATGCCATCAACAAAACCAGATGAATCTAAACTAGTATTCTCGGCAGATAAGTTACCTTCTACAATGCCAGATGGACCTTGTGCTCCTTGGTTACCTTGTATTCCCTGTATTCCTTGTTCGCCACGATCACCTTTAACTCCCTGTACACTAGCTCCTTCATCTCCTTTATCGCCCTTATCGCCCTTATCTCCCTTATCTCCCTTATCACCTTTATCACCACCGGGTCCTATCAAATGTTCAGCAGTAGCTACAACATGGCTAACTTCAATCATGTTACTTCGTAGGAACGGCTGGTTTGGAGCTTCTGGTTTGTATACATACGACTTATTATCACCATCGACAGTAGCCATCAACAGTGACATATTAGGGATTAGTAAAGATAAGTTTTCTTCTGCCCACACATACATAGCTTCTAAGCTATCAAACAATACAGGTGCGCTTGTTGGCGTAGTGAACCCAGATAGAACGCTATTGAACGTTACATACCATGGTGAACCTTCTTCTATTGAGTATTTGGTAAATGTCCACTCTGTACCACGTTCAATTGTGGCTACATCAATTGGATATTGGAATTTGAATGAATCATTAGTAGTTTTAAATACCTGGATTAGTGATAAGTCTTGGTGGTCATTTCTTATAGTTATGCTTACAGGCACTGGCAAAAATAGATTATCACTTTTGACTATCTGTAACTGTGCAAAATAAGGTAACTGTACTCTAGTGGCATTACCTGATAGAGATAGTTTTCTATTCCACCAGTTGTTATAGTTTGCTACTTCTAGCAAAGGGTCTTCAGTATACTCAACTATTGGGGCATTCAACCCTGTGTCATCTATAGTGCCGATGACTTCATTTAACCTTCTAGTATTAGCTAAAAGACGACTAAACCTACCTTGTTCAAAAATGACAGAAGTCGGGTCTATTTTTACTTCAAAGCTAGATAATACAATCCATTCTGAATCATCCCTATTCATGACAAACGTAATAGATTCTCCCTTTTCTATAGACTCGAAAAGTCTACTGTTAGAGAAGACATCATTACTAGTTGTTGACCCAGATATTATATTGGACGCTATTATGAACATTGATTGATCTAAAGTATTATAAAAAGTTACCTTTAGATCAGTAGTCTCAATTGGTATTTCAGATATGCTAGGTAAAATAATATACTGCAATTCAACACTGTCCCCATTAGATAATGGAGATAGAGTGGCTAGCAGATTTGTAGTTGTAGCAGGGACATAATAATAAAGTCCTACAGCAGCAAACCCTTTTATTACTGGCAATGTAACCGTGATTGGAGTTTCCATTTTACCTACATTCTATGTTAGAAGTTAATTTGTAGAGTCTGGTCCTTGACTAATACTGCACGTAAGAAAACTGTTTCCTTATCATCTGCGTTACTAGCATCGTCACCATTTACTTCTAGGAACCCTTGGTAATACTGATCTGCTGGAACCAGTGGGTCTGTTGCTGGCGCACCGTTAAATGTGCCACCACTGGCACCAGAGGCACCTGCTACTGTACAATACAGCTGGTACGTATCACCCGTCTTTGCATTAACGTTAGATAAAGCGGCATAAAGAGATTTAGCGTTAGATTTTGATGTGTTGGTTATCGCCACTTGGCTAATATCACCTTCGTAACGCATCCTGAAGTGTCGTAAGCCACTATTACCAGTATTGTAGTCAGTCTCAAAAGAGAACTTTGACGATTCAAATGACATTTAATTAACCCCTATTATTTGGCAATTTTGAGTTGCTTGAATGCTGAAAGAACACAGAATAAAACTACCTGTTTTAAAACATCATCATCTTTAGTAACTTCAACTATCTGGATAAATCCAGAATAATATTTACTAGCTGGGGTCAAAGGATCGACAGTAGGGACTCCGTCAAACGCACCAGTTGAGCTAGATTCTTTAGTAAATAACTGGAATGTATCTCCAGATCTTGGGCCTAGTTCTTCTAGGTGCGTATAAAGAGCCCTGGAGTTATCTACATCAGTTCCGCTATCAACAATATCTTCAATGTTACCTTCATAACGGAATCTAAAATGACGTGAACCACTATTAGCAACGTTATAATCTGATTCAGTCGTTAAATTACTTGGTTTAAAAGCCATATCCATTCTCCTTTATGCTACAAGCAATCTTCCAGCTGATTTAGGAAGTATCACTTTAGATGCGCCTAGAAGCTGAGCACCTACGGTAACGTTAAAGTCAGCAGGATGTGTTTCAATCTGCATACGTGGTCCGCCATTCATAGCAGAGTAGAAGTCTGATTTATCAATAAGATAAACGTAGTTTCCATTAGATGGCTTAGTTAAATTACCTATGGTAGATGCTTGAGTTGTAGTCATTACAGGGACCCCACGAACGCCTGGGCTCATGTGACCATTATTGGGGTAATGTAATAGTTGAGTTGTTCCAAAATCAGAACTAATAGCTCGGATGTCAGATAGGATTTCACTATAAACAATGTTGTCCATAACCAAACATGAACGCATAAGATCAATACCGTTTGATTCCATGACAGAAACGAACTTGATTAGGGCATTGACTGTTATTTTAGTTGGTGTAGCAGTTGCAGTTGCAGCAGCTGTAACAAGTTCAGCATCGCCAGAAGAAGTAAAACCACTAGCTGTACCAGCAGCAACAAAGTTATTTCTGTTTGGCTTAGTGTATTCGTTGGCTTCAAATCCATCTATCTCGATCTGATCCATTCGACGTTGTAATGCAATTCCAGTTTCTTTAGAAGCTTGTTCCAAAGTACTAAACTGACGAACGTCACTGATAGCGTCACTGATAACCTTTTTGTCTGCATAACGTCTTAATGTGATTGCAACTTCATTAAATAACTGTTCTGAAGTATTAAGAGGAGATGCGGACCAGCCAACTTCACCAATTTCATATGCTCCAGCAACAGGAACGTTAATAGTTCTAAAACCATTCATAGTTGTTACTGTAGAAACACCTTCAAGACGTCTATGGTTCTGTAATTGCTGTAGAACCATTTTCATGTATAAAGTTGCAGATGCCTCGATTGAGGTAACTTGTGGGTATTGTGCCATTTCGATAACTCCAGAAATAAAATTGATAGACATTCTGTGTTATCGCCAATAAGCGGCACATTTTGTATAATTATATAATAGTTAATTGTATGTATGCAATGCACCTATGCCGGGTATGGGAATAATTGACTCGAATAGGTTCGCTGCCTTACTACCTGCTTTATCATCATCTATATGACTTAGTAAAGACTCTACGTTGTGAAATAGGGATACTGCTGGATGCTGTACTAGATTGCTATGACCAAACTTATTTGGTGCTAGTGTATTTAGAACAGGGTTTAAAGGCTTAAGAACATTATAGAAGTCATCCTGAATGATCTTCTTTAAACTGAACTCATCACTAGAGTCTTTGCCTTGTGCTTGTCCAGAGACATAGTTAAGTCCATGCGATATAAGAATGGATGGAGTCTGTAGAATAGAATATCTAAGCGCCCATACTCCAATGTCTATAGCCTGACCTGCACCACCCTTACCAGAAAGTCTAGAAAACTCTTGGATGTTCTTATATCCTGAGAAGAATACACGTAAACCAAAGTGCCACATAGAACCAACAATCTTAGCTAGCAAAGGGTTCCTACCAGTATCAATCAAATTAGATAATATCCTTGGGATATCCTTTGCACTCTTCGGAATAGCAAACTCATTCATTTCGTAATGTAGTCTACCTACCTTGTCTCTAATTGCTCCAGTTAAATCCTCGTACTCTAATGAGCGTTCTGTTGGCTTTTGCTTTAACAACATGCTCTTTAATTCATCAATGTCATTTTTAGTAAAACCAAGTCTCTCCATTGTATGAAGCAATCCTGGGGGTATATTACCTAAGGTAGCAATTACGTTACCAATCCTTACCCTCATTGCCTTCTCATGCGCTATATCTAAAGAATGAAGTATCTTGGGCACTACATTGAATACTTTAGAGAAGTTGTCACCTATACCTAAACTCTGACCTATACCATATGAAAATGATGTTGATGATTCCTGGATGAAAGCTGCGTTTGCATGGACTTCAACCTGAATACTTTTGTCAACAAGAGATGATAGTGCTTTTGGTGTTCCTTTAACCATTCTACCTAGGTCATGGAAAAAGGTAATAGACTGTGTCCCTGCATCCTTACCGTTAACCAAATGATTAAAATTCTCTAACTGAAATGCCCTGTCACCAAGTTGGTTTATTGTCCAGCCTATAGCTTTTGGTACTATAGCTAATGAAGTGAACTTATCTAAATACTTAATAGTCTTTGACTGAGCATACGAAGTAGGAACATTTAGAAACTCATTGTTTAGCTTATAAATGGATAAAACTCTATCACGTTGTATCTTAGATTCAGTGGCATCTGATATCTTCTTTAGGTCATCCTTGCCAAAAGTGTAACTACCAAATGCTTTGACTCTAGCGTGGCGCTTAGATAGCTGTTGGACAGTATTAACAATGCCTTTAGATGAATCGTCCATGTATGTAGTGGCAAAGTCAGCAAATTTGGCTTCATCACTAATTTTCCAGTAATAGGAATCATTAAATAATTGAGAATGCTTGCCATCGTTAAACAATCTAAGTTGATCAGTAACAAAGGAAAGGTTATTTTCATGAACACCTTCAGTATCAATCTTTAAAGCTTTTTGAGTAAGGGCTGATTCATCTAGTAGACTAGTTATGTGCTTAGCAATGCGAGATATATTAAGACTTCTTGCTGTTATACTTCCACTTGTTGGGAATATCCCATCTTTTCTAATCACATTGTATAACTTATCAATATTAATGGACCCTAGTCTGTCACTTGCAGATATCTGTGGATCACCGGTCTCTAAAGCCTGAGTATTGATAAAATCTTTAGCAGCTTGCTCAACTTTCTTATATTCATCACTACCAATCTTAACGTCAAATAATTTAACGTCAGGCAATGCCTTTATCATATTGCCTATAGCACTCTTAAAATAAGTATTCTGATCTCCTCCAAGGTGGAACAGAATCGTATTTCCAATATCTTTAAGTCCTTCTTTAGTCTTAAGTTTTCCTCTGATTATAGAGTTCTTAGCAGTACTGTAGTTGCCATCAGCTATCTTATTGTAAACGTTAGTTACAGCCCTCTTATAAGCAGCATCCTTCCTGCTATTAACTTGCTCTTCTGTTAGCTCTTTTGTTTTCTTCTTAGTCCATATCTCACTAGGGAATGTGCGTCCATCATTCCTTTTTACCACTTCTTCGACTGCACTCTTTGCTAAATCCTTTTCTTGCTCACTGAGTCCTAGTTTTAGCGCTAGCTCATCGCAAACATTTACCATTATGAGTTCCTCAATAAGCAGTGGATGTAGTTTTGCCCTTCCTTATTATTTAAGCTATGTATAAGTTTGCCATAACTATCATTGATGTTCTTAGAACTACGCTTAAGAGCTGGGTTCTCTCCTACCCACTTCCTTAAATCATCAGCAACTTTAGATGAGTTCTTACCAGTAAAATTTTCATTTAAAACATGAAGATCACTATGGTTGTCACCTACAGCTTTGCGAATATCCTTAACAGTGCTGTACAAACTTTTTATATTATTAGACTGAATATGTTTTGATAGATTATGATGGTATAACTTTCTATATTCATCTGCTAATTTTGAATCTCCAAGAGAGTTTAAGTCTTCAGCAACACCAACTTCGTTAGAACCTATCTCATTACGGAAAGACTTATACTGAACATCATTACCTGCTCCTTTTTCTGAAATTGTATGAGGTGTCTTATTAAACCTTATGCCTTCAATTTTAGAAACCTTCCTTAGATCCTTTTGTCCCATCTTATTTTTTATTGACTCCATTCTTTCATGCAAAAGAACTTGTTCAGAACCAGACATCATGTCATGAGCTTTTAAACTCTTCTCTAAGTGATTTAGCACCTCGAAACCCTTTGGTGAAAATACATCATATGTTCCACCAACGCCTTCACTATCAACGTAACCAATGCCATGCTTTGAAACCGACTTAACTAATTTGTTTAGTGCTTCTTCCCTAGGCCCAACCTGCTCCTGACTCTGGTATTCTTCAAGTAACTTTGTAGTTTCAGGGTTCAGATTAAATATAGAACTCAAATTACTATTTGGATTTAGGCTTTCTTCATTATCTAAAGCTTTATTAATGCCCGGGAATCGTCGTTCAATAGCAGATGATATATCAGACTTACCAGCCTTAATTTTAGGTTCTTTAGATACTGGCTTAGTTACTTCTGATACTGTTTCTGATGCTGCTTCTGGTGCTTTGGGCTCATTTAGTTTAGATTCATGCTCTGCTAATGCCTTAGTAGCTATCCTACTACTAATATGACCAAATCCTATGTGCAATCCAGTGCCTAATACTCCTCCTGATGCAGTCTGAGTCAATTCATCAGCAATGAATCTAGTGCCATTTATTGAAAGTTTACCTTTATCATCTGGTCCTATGGCATTAAATACCGAATCAGGAATCCCTGTTGCAGCTGCGAAGATTAGGTTTCTTGGTGAGAATCCAAACATAACACCCCCACCAATACGAGATTGTCTGAACTTATCGAATACAGTTGGTTCTTTGCTTGATGTGTTTTCTGGGACAGGTTCACCTAATGAGTCTTTAGCTTCATCGCCCATGGGAGTTCCTTCCCTATTGACTGACTTGATACTAGCTGCCTCTACTTCATTTGATGCCTTCTGTGCTGCTTCATCTGGTATCTTCTGCTCTACATCCTTTGCAACGACTTCACCTGCTTTCTGTACTGCCTTTTCACCTGCGGCTGTAACAGCTTCTTCACCTAGCTTTGCTTCAGCACCACCGGGTAGGAATAAAGCAGCACCTAGCACTGCTGTATTATCTAAAATCTTTAGTCCTGTACCTTCTTCAGAATATGACTGTTTGTATGCCTGGTTTTGTTTTAGTAATGATGATCTATATCCACCAGGAGACTGGAAAGGATTATTAGAATAATCATTATTAGACAGGGCATATATTATTTTTGCAGTATTTTTAGTTTCATCATATGTACGCTTTGCTGCTTGCCAAGGATTTGTTACTGTAGGCAGCTCATCCTGTGGTAACGGGTTCTCTCTATTAATCCTATCCTGAAGATCAAACTCTATTGAACCATCATCCAGAGGCATTATGCTTTCCTTTGTTTACTTAGTACTTCGTAAGCTCTGCCCAGTTCTAGCATATCCTTTGTACTCATTTCTTGATTACCAAATATTGGACTTGAAAGAATATAATGACCGGGTGAGGAAGTAGGCATAATCGTCCACTGGCTTTGGTCAGTGTAATTAGCCATGTCTCTCTGTGAGATGTTATTTTTGATAGCTTCTGCCTGTAGAAAAGAATTCGTATAATTTATAGACTGGTTGATTTGATCATTTTTATTTGAATACACACCATTAAGTGGAGTCATACTTTTATAAAAATTATTTAAATCCGCGCTTGAACCATTAAACGACGCACCTTCAACAGTAATCCCTTTTCCTAAATTACCTAATGCTGGGATTTGTTGTGTTCCTCTTATAGCGACTTTACTTACATCAGACGTCCTGTCATTAAAGTACTTAACAATATATTCACCAAGTCTTTTGCCTTCTCCAGAAGTGCCACCAAAGAATCCTGTCAGGCCCTCATTGCCATTTACTGCCAATTCATGAGCACCTATTTTAGATACATACTCTCCTAACTCATGATCATTCAATCCAAGTGTTTGCTTTAAGTAATTTATCTTATCTGTACTAACTGAATCAAAGAACTGACTTATAACTTCACTGGGAGTGATGGCATCCTTGTCTTTAAGACCATTTTTAATATTATAATCTGCAAATGCACTCTTTATTTGATTAGTGCTAGCCAAAATAAAAGGAACTACTGTTTTAGACTGGCTATCTGGATTAAATTGTGAAGAAAAATGCATCTGTCTGGATAATTTTGCATCTTGAGAGTCCCCCTGCCTATCATAAGGACTTGAATTGTGGGCTGTCGTAAACATTTTAACGTTATTATGAATTGCAGCACTATCATTTTGGCTTGTGTCTATAGAGCCGTTGTTTTTTTGATTGAAAGCATTAATTGCTTGGGCACTACTAATAGAAGATTCAAGAGCACTTGGAATAGTAGACATACTGCCCGGAATGCCAAGTTTTTTAGCAATTGCGTAATGAGCATTTTTTAAATCAGACTCAGCAGCTCCAAGTTGACTCTCATATCTTGCACGTTGTACCTGAGTTATATTGGTATCTGATAGATCAGACTTAAGCTTTTGTATTGTTTGTTGATCTTGCAGTATGTGCGGGTTATATGAAGTTTTACTTACAAATTCAGTTGGGTCTTCCTTGATTCTTTGCTTTATGTGCTCTGCTACCTTAATGGCATAAGCATCATTAGAATTTTTAATTATATAATCTAGACTTGCAGCACCATTTTTATAAACACTATTTAAGACTTCAGAGGTAGCATTGTGAATACGTGCTTGTTTAAGTGAAGCAGGGTCAGTATTACTCAATGAATTATAAACACTGCTAGTTATCTTATGTACTGGTATGCCGGGAGGGGGCCCTCCATTGATATAATTGTCTATATACCTCTGTGTGTTTCTATGATCATCTTTGTCACCTAATGCAGTCCCAGTTATACCTTTGGTAAAAGAAGAGTTTAATGTTGGGGTGCTGTCATTCGTAGATGGTTGTATACCACCTTTTATAAACGACAAGGTTTGCTTGTAATCAATGATCAGTTGTCTTCGTTCTTTTCTATTAAGATTGCCACTATCAAGCAACTTCCTAGACTGACGAGCGTAACTGCTTAAAATTTGGTTTGCTTTATTTTGGTCTGGCTTGTGGGTACCATCTCCATATATAAGAGACCTTACCTGGGAAAGAATTTCAGGTTTTGCGCTAAGCAATGAAGCATACTGGTCTTCTGCTAATACCTTATTTTTATCGTCAGTGATCTTAGCTTGAGTAACATTGTATTGACTAGCCATAGATGACTGAATGGCAGATTTTACAAGTGGGTTCTTTATACTGCTTAACGCATCTACACCTGCCTGATAGTTAGCTTGTGCCTTGGATGATAAGTAGTCTATTGCTCCCGGGCTATTTGCAGCCTTTGACTCTGCTATTAATGTAGAGAATCCAGATTTTACTGAATTAGCAACGTTAACTCCAGTGTTGTAGTCAATATGAAGCTTCTGTTCTACTGCATCATCTACAGTTTGAGAAATAGGCAATGCAGTGTTTATTTGTTGAGAGACCCTAACAGGAGAAACTCCAGCTAAAGAACCTAGTACCTGAGCACCAACATTTGCCCAGACTGAAAGCTTCTTGCCTTCGGCAGAAGATAGTTTTCCAAATGCAGTGTGTACTTGGATATTTTCTAGTTTTTTCCTTTGATTTTTATCAAGATAACTTTCTGCACTGTTAAGGTTATTCTGTTTTAAGGCTAGTTGGGCTCTAGATAATTCATCTGGTGTAGTTGACTTAGGAAATCCAACACCAGCATTATGTGCTTGAGGTGAATCAAAGAACTGACGACCAATACCAGCTAGAGTAGCAAGCTTACTATGTGCTGCCCTTGTATCAGAATTAGTCATGACATGGGTTAATTGTGGATGCTGCATTAAGTCATTTAAAACCCCTCTACTCTGGGCTGCCTGACCTACACTACCACCTGATGAAAGCCCTGGGTCTTCACTGTAGAATCCTCCATCATCACTTTGTGCATCACTAGCATCATCACTTTGTGCATCACTAGCATCATCGCTGCTTTCTGCTGGTCCACTCTGATGTTGCGAACCTCCAGACCCAGCTGGTAATCCTTTAAATTTTTGCTTCTCATATACTGAATAAGCGTTAGCTCCAGCCATAGCAAAATTATATAAATCTTTAAATTTGTTATCTCTGTTAGGAGAGAACACTGATGATGAAACAGATGTTCCAGTAAACGAAGCTAACTGTCTCAATGCCTCTGCTCTAGTGTCTGGTTTCGCTGTACCAAAAATCAAATTGCCAGTAGCTTTGCCTGCTTGCGCACCAGCCTCAGCTCCTGCTGGTCCTCCAAGTATTGCTCCAGCTATAGCATCGTTAATTTCTATTACTTTCCTCCAGAAACCATTTTTTTGCTCATTACGATATGACTTCCTAGAAATTTCATAATTATCTTTTAGCAACTGAAACATTGAGTCGTGGAAACGTTCTCCTTCACTTAACTTTTCATTGAAATAATCTTGGTTATGCTGAAGTTTCAAGTTGTTGAGTTTGTCTGATAAATCAAATGCTGTCTTTTTGAAGGCTAAGTCGCGATTAAAACTACTCTTTCTGTATGCTTGCAGTTGGTTGAACTCGCTACTCTGCTCGTCTATTGCAGCTAATTGGTTCTGTTGCTTAGCTTCATTGGTAAATATCCCAGATGTCTTGCCAATAGTAGAAGCGTCAAGTCCATCCAAAGATGCTTGGTAGCTGTATGACTTTGAAAGCTGGTTGGCATCAACTGCCGCAGTCTTTACAGCAATATCCTGAACCTGGTTCTTAAACTCTGGCAAATCCTTCGGAACTACTGTCTCTACACCACCAGATATAGTTTCCGTACTTGGACTAAAAGGACTATTAGACATTCTCTTGACTATCCTCGTTCTGTTTTATGACCATCGCAGATATTCTTTGATTATGTGCAGACAGTTCATTACTAAGAATGTTGTTATGTAGGTTAATAGCACCGTTAGCCATTGACATATGCTTCGTATAATATTCTTTGTAGTCAGAACTATCTCTAAGAGCTGAAAGCAAGGTGTCATTATCAGCATCTACAGGATCATTCATATCTTTGTAAGTAATCTTAAACTTGTTCATCCAAAGAGACCTCCATGGTGATGGCTAGCTCTTTCAGCTTCATAGTTTGCATATTTCTGTTGGGCCAAAGCCTCCTTATGATATTTCTCCTGTAGAGCTAAGTTCTTTTTATCTTGATCTTTTTGGTACTCAAACTTCTTCTTATCGAATGCATTTTCTCTATCTGATTCACGCTTACGTTCTGCGGCTGCATCTTGTTGTAGCTTCTTAGTCTGATCGAGTCCTGACTGGAACTGTCTCTTTTGTTCGTCAGCCTCTCTTTTCTGCACATCAAGTGAAAACTTATTCGAGTTAGCTTCCTCGTTAGCTTCTGATATCTGGTAGTTTGTATTATCCTCCATGTCCTTAAGCTTGGATACCAACACCTTACCAGCTATTACATCACCTGCTTCTGAAGTACCAATAGCTTTGGCTGCACTAGATATCAAACTAGTGACCTGTGCTCTCCCAGACGCACTATAAGCTACCGCACTTTGTGCTGCCGCTGCTGCCCGCTGATGATGTAGAATTGTTAGCGTCTTCTCCGCTATCTGACCTTCTCTTGCAACACTACTTAGTTGATTACTCAAGAAGCCAAACCTAGCAGCTAGAGCTTGGTTACTATTCTGTGCTCTTAAATGTGCATCCTTTTCACGTGTGTAAGAGTCAATTCTATTCTTCTGCTTATCGATATCCGGAAGTACTGAACCATCGGCCATTTTATAAACTCCATTCTGATATTGAGACTTGGTTTGTAGTTAGATATCCAGCCTTCCACGCTTGAATAGCATACATAAAGCTATCTGCTCCATGGGATGCATTATCATGGACAGGGACATATATTCCTACCTTGTCTCTAAACTCTTTCCTATATGAAGCTAAACATTCTAACAGTTGAGTACATGAAGAATTAATTATTACACGCCCAAAGTTCTCTTTTGTCATGTTAACAGAATAGTCTTTATTGCCTATCCTCTTTAATGTCTGTACCTTAGCTCCATATGCTCTAAATTGGTCAGCTGTTGTCATCAACTTACCATTTAGCTGACTACTTCTGTGGTTGGCATCATGTGGAAGAATGAACTGAGGGATGTAGCACTGCTGCTTATTAGCAAAACTATTGCACTCGTTGAAATAATATAACCAAGCTTCATTGTTGTTGACTATCTCATGCACTATCTCTATATGATTTTTAGATAAACGTATCAGAAGAATGAACGTCTTATCGTTAATACCTAAATCCATAACAGGGAATAGAGCGCTTGGCTTACTAAAGTCTAGTTCTTTAACTCTGCCAGTCTCATGCATGCTAGCAACTTCAGTCGCAAAGATATGAGTACTAGGGTCAAGAACTATTTCGTTGTAATACTCGCTTCGAACCTTAGCCTCATTCTGTACCTTATTCCTATAGGCTTGCACTTCTTCTTCTGTAGTATATCTACTGCCGTCTTCTTTAAGCATTGTTTCTACTGACCCACGTGACACAAACCATTCAGAGCTTTTCTCCCACTCAAGTAATCTGAAATATGAACCATTCTGATACGCTAGTGTGGTATTTACCATAGTCAGTCCACCTACCTTAACTAAAGATGGTGATGCTGCGTCTATGTACCCTGTAGGGCCAAAGTTGAATTCAGTTCCAAATAATCCATGGTAAGTAGGTCCACGGAACTTATCTTCGTCTTCAGCGCTTAGAAAATCTATCAATGTACCATTAGATAAACGCATCTTAGCTGTTGTCTTATTAACAACAATCTCTGAACAGTTAGGGACTAAAGGTAGATACTCACCATTTGCATCTGTGTACCCACCCTCTAACATTATGTCCCTAGCTCTTTTTAGATCAGGAGCAACATAAGCTAACCTGCGCCTTTTTAGTATTCCGTACGTCAGAGCGACTAACCAAGTGAACAAGTCTTTGCCGTAACGACGAGGCCATACCAAAGCAATATTTAGAAACCCTTCATCTATCTTTTCTAATACCTCTAACTGATAGTTTCTGTATTCAACGCCGGGAAACAGTTTATTACTACCAATACATGGCATTCTTTTTTCATTAACTCTTAACCTGCTTGCATTTTCCTTTCTTAACCCTAAATTCTCAAGTCTCTTCTCTACATTAGAAAAGCTGCGGAGCATATTATATACCTTGAGTCTGCACCTGCTGTGGAGCAATAGGTTCTTGAGGTTTTATCTGATCAGGGGCAACTTCCTGTCCAGCATTAACTGACGATAGATCAAGCAAGTCCTCATCAACATTCAAACGCTCTGCTAAGAATGGAGCTATGTTAGTTTGAGGTAATACTTTGGATGCAATCTGTGGCCCGTACATCTGTTGAAGGTTAATAAACAATTCCTTCACACTGTTTATATCAACTCTCGATTGCACATTAGTTTCCACAGAATCAAATTGGAAGCTATAAGCATTAGAACCAACCATAGCCTCAGTGATAGCGCCCTTTTCTAGGAGTAGGTTGTAGACACTACTCATTATCTCAAGGTTAAAGTTCCTACCTAGTCGTGAAATATCAGATACTGTCTGACGTTCAGCCTCTGCACGCCTTGCTCCTATCTCCGTTGCTGTGACATTACCTGTCTGCTCTGGCTGACCGTATGGAGCAGTTGCAAATGCACGTTGGATGCGTGCTTCACGCTCTTGCTGTCTAGGTATTACAAGGTTCTCCTGTATTGCCCAGTCGATAGCTTGAATGAGTGGTTCGCCGTTCTCTGATAAAGCTCCATGCAGAACAGTACCAGCCTTTAACTGGAAGTTTTCTGGCATGTTACTAGATGCTATAAGTGCAGGTTCAGCAGAATAACGCTCCTTAGCTTTCAGGCCCTTATCTATCTCCATATAAGTTAGAATGTCTGGTTTGAGAGTAAGGATGATACCCCTACCTCTTGACTCACCCGGGAAAACAGTGTCATCAACAACTATTAGTCTTGACGTCGAGTTGTCTGACTTTGTGAGCACATTCTGTGTATCAGATTCAATTTCTAGGTACCTATAGAATCCCTGACCACTTTTACCCTCTATATAGTAATGGCAACAATCGACATAGACAGCACCGAGCCTTGCACTCTGTGGCTCCCTACCAAAGTCCATAATGAATTGAGCTTCAGACATGATTCTTGTCCAGAAGTGAGCAACCTTTTCTTTAGGCCCTACCTCTGAGAAGATTATCATTCCTGGGATGCCTTCAAAGCGTATTGTATCGTCGTCTGGTTCAGGTGAAATGCTAATTGAAAGAGCCATCCTACCGATGTTGAAGTCAACCATCGCAGAATGAATGTGATCATAAAGATTAGATGTGTCTATAGCATTAGATATGATGCGTGAAACAATCTCACTACGCTGTTTCTTGCCCTGCTTGTCATAACTGAATGCAGAACCCCAACGTTTGTTAAGAGGAGCTAATAGAGCGACTAGATTGTTAGCTCTCTTCTCTGATTCAATGATTACGAATGCATTAGACGTGTAATAATCTTTGTATGACTCATCCCCACGGTAGTGATATAGGATGTTCAATGCATTCGATTCAGGCAAAACAGATTCTGAAGCCCAGATAAGAATAGGCAACATATTCTGAAATGAAGCAAACGCAATACTCCTGCGCTTGATAATATCTTGCAAGTTCTTATCTGATATTTGCATGTCTATCTACCTAACCCCATTTTCTGCATGATCTGCTCTTGCACCTTCTCTTTATCACCACCATCAGGCATGCTTAATACTTCTGTGATCATCTGGTCAACATTCTTTTCTAATACCTGAGCTGTTGAGAAGCTTGGGGCAGCAGCAGAGGGAAGAACAGTGTTCTCTACTGGTGTATTTAGTTTTTCTAACTCACTGATATCCATCGTATGTATTTTATCCTCTGCTATTCCAGACTCTTTAGCTTTCGCTACCATTTTCTCATAAACTGACTCTGAAAAGTGTTTCTGCTTCTCTACCTTACCAGCCTCAACCTGATCACGTAGTTTTAACAACCGTTCTGATTCATTGTTGATCTTTCTCTCAAACTGAGATTGAGAAAGCTTTAATACTTTTGCTTCAGATTCATACTCATCAAATTGTTCTTGCGTTAGACCTGAGTCAGCTTTAACAAAAGAACCATCATATTTCTCAACACCAGAATGCATCTGAGATATTTTACGCTGTGCTTCAAGATTGGACTTCTCTAGAGATTCTATCTTCTTAAGCAGTTCATCATTGTTCGTAGGTGCAGATTCAGTTTTAGTTTCTGGTGCCAGCGATGGGGAAACTTCAATATTTTCCATTCTCTACCTTCTTTAAGTTTAATAAATCACGGTATAGCATTCTGACACCCTCATTTCTATGGAGTGTCGATATCTCAAATGTAATCGAATCATTGACTATCTTACTCTCAAGATAATTCATGATGTGTTTTCCGGCATCTGTTCTTAATGCTTCAACAGCTAGATTTTTTAACTTTAGTTCAACCAATTTATACTCCTAGTTAAAGTTTCCATGATAAATACACAGTAGTGCTGACCTATTCTTAGGTCTAGTTTCTAATGGGTCACCTGATGGTTCTGTAGAAAGGTTTAATGGTGCAGGAATGACACTAAGGGTACTATTATCACCACTGCCACTTTGGAGGGTGCTGCTTATATAGTTCGTCTTCCCATACACATGACTGTGAGTTTTGTATGCATCAGCTTGGAAGCTACCTGACTTTCTAGTACCTGAGCCTATGCCTCTGATGAAGTCAGCGCAATCCTGTAAAACTATCGTGTTATTAGGTCCGGATGATATGAATCCACTGTCCTCCTTTTCTATACTGTTAGCAAATGATAGTAATTCTGGATAGTTAGTACTCGCATTGGTAAGCGCTGTTCCATTCATCGGAGCATATCCACTTGGAGCAGTAGGACCAGAAAAATAAATTAAAGAACCAATGGCAGGCCCTCCAGATTGAGTCCAATGCAACCAGCCTGTACCGTTAAACATTCTAAAGAATTCTTTTCCACTAGTTAAGTCACGTAGTTTATGTGTATACAAGTTATTAACTAGATTAATAATCTCTAATATACCTTTACCACTGAATGGAGCAGGACTGTTTGAGGTCATATCTCGTGTAGGAGCAGCTATATAATGCAGTCCAGGACTATGACCCAGCATAGATAATGGAGTATTGAAGTCATATGGTAACGAAGTAGCACCAACTTGTAGGTTATCTAAGTTACGAGTTGCTGATTTGCTTTTCAATGCGTCTATTGAAGTATTTATAGTAGCCACAGCTTCCGCTATAGCTGCATTTCTTGTTACTAGTGACTCTGCATTAGTTGATATCTCATCATTTGCCGTACCTGTGTTAACGACAGCCGAAGTACCAAGTCCAAGAGATTCCCTGCCTGTAGCCTTATCCACATTTCCTAAAGTATTCGATGCAACTAAACTTGTGCCGTCATTTGCTATTTGAGCGTTAGAACAATTCCTTAATAGGAAGGCACCTGATGGGGCTGGGTCACCCTGAGATATTCTTAGTACATCATTTGGGCCTAACGCTGTTACAAGCGTAATGATTGCAGGAGAAGTTGGTTTATCATCAGAGTTGAAAATAGGGGGAGTGAAGGAAAAGTCAGCTGCAACATCATTCTTAGGAGAGCTTATTAGATCACTAGATAATACAAGTCCATTTTTGAATACTTCAAACTCATTAGCAATCTTAACATCCCATATTAGACTACGCGCGCCGTTAGCATAACTAGCTAGTGGGAACTTCTTATTTGTTGGGTCATTAGTTCCATCTTGGTTTTGAGCATCACCGGGTTTGAATCCAGAAGTAATCAACTTAGTACCAACAGACGCAGCAGCATTGGCAGCACGCCGAGAATAGATGTAAGCTGAATAACGATCTTTGCCATCGACTACAAGGACATCTTCTGATACAGCAAATGATTTGGCCGAGTATGAGGTACCAACAATACCATCACCAGAGGCCCATCTCTTACTTGAATTGACTAGCACTCCTTGTTGATTCAAAAAAGATGTAGAACTGTTAGCATACTTTTGTGAAGCAGTACTGTAATGTAGTGTTGAGTACCCAGTTAGATTTTCTGTAATAGGCTGATTCTTTTTATCGAATCCTTTCAATGTCACGTCATACATAGTTCCAAAGGGAGTATCAGTGATTGCTTTAGAAGCTTCAGCGTTACTTAGAGAATCATTAACGACATTTAGCGTGACTTTGTTTACGTCTGAAACTACCTCATTAATGAACAGCTCATATTTCTGTTCTACGATTTTATCAGGATTTCCTAAAGCGTCTGTTCCTCTCCTATTAAACGACCCCTGTGTACTAAGTACAGCTTCCCTGTTGTCTATGCTGTTACCTTCTTGGATGTAAGTTGTAAAATCTATTCGGTTTAGTGAAGTGTCTATCTGTGATTCTATGACAGAAATACGTGAATCAAATTGAGTGAATTCTCTATTCAAATCATCAGTACTAAACCCTGATGAAGAATTAAGTTCTGCTGAGCGTGATCGGTCAGGAGATGAAAGAATAGTTATGTACTTGCCTTTACCCAACGAACTATTTAAAACGATACTTCCTGTTGATACTGCCCCATTTGGGTCATCATATGTAATGCTATATCCACTTAACTTAGGGCTTCTGTCGTCTGGAGCGTCACCTATGTTATTAATGAATACTCTAAGCCCTGCAAGTTCTATGTTGCCTACTGATACAACAGGTATTTTGAAGGTAAAGTTAAAGATTGCATTGTCACCATCACCTGCGTACTGATTTATGAAGTCATTCAAGACAGTTCTGCTCCAGCAATTGAATAAGTAATTCCAGTTAATGTAAATGGATATGGATAATTTGATTCTATTGTAAGCACCTGATTACGTGTATTTCCATTCATCACTGTAGGAACTTTAAGTATCTTAATTATCGCAGAATGTGGGCTTACGGACTCTGAGTTACTTTTAATAATGTTATTTTTATACTCAAGATACGTTCTATTGCCAATTCTTATGACAGCAGAATCAGAGAAGGCAACCCATAGCATATTAAGACTCTTACTACTTATCTCACTACCGCTTCCGTTCTGAAGTGGCACTGTAGTGATCTTAAGTGGATACTCATATCCTAAGTACAAAGGACCTTTGACTCCGAAGGGAAGACTTGCAGTACACTTGTGGTATTGCTCACCTACCCCACGACTGACTATCCTGACTTTACGCTGATACTTAAGGTCCTCTGAGTACTGAAACAATGAGTACTTAAGATCATCATTTTCGATAAAATTTGGCACAGTGATGATTGATAAATTAAGACTTCGTGACTTAACTATATCTGTATCTTTTATTCGAGTTGATGAATCAAGGAACTTATTCGGTGTTAGCTTCATATACAACAATGTTTTGTTATTATATGCAACTACAATTACTTGGTCTGCTATTCTATCGAGAGTTATAATCTCATATCCCTTAGGTACTGAGAATGTGGCTCTAGTGAATGCTGATATGCTCAAACTCTTGGTGTAACTGTACACAGTAATAGTTTTATCACTGTTAAGTATATAGAGCAGGGTATCCTCACTGCCAGATATCGAGCAAGTGACAAACTTATGTGGGTCATTGATCAAATGCCTAGATTTTTGTGACACATCGCTCAATAATACTTCAAAGTTATTTTCAATAAGACTGTATATCTGGTTCTTAGCATTAGATGCATAGAATACAGTTCCCTTATGTTTTATTGGTGATGATGCATTAGATGGGATTGAATCAGTGTTCTGAGGTACAGCATTTTCTGGAGTAATACCTACATCAGTCTTAGAAAATATTGTTAGTATTCTAGTGTTGGTCCATATATGTAAGTTTGTACCACCGTAGATATGGTCTATCTGACCACCCTCACCAGACGATAAAAGTAACGCTATAGCTTCATCATCTCTACCACTACCTACGTTAAAATTAGCACCATCTCCAATGCTTGAGGCTGCCAGACCAAGTCTGTGAGACTTAAAGTCAATAACCCAGAATCTATCACCATAGTAATGACCTGATCTAGGATACCCAAGCTTATCAGACCACATGGGTTCCAGTACTGCCCAATCTATTGAGGTTGAATCTGAACTTGTTTTTGTAGTTGCACTAAATGTGTCTTTTGTATTGATACTGAATGTCTGCTGGTACAGTTTCTTGCCTTTGATGGGAGTCGCTGTCGACATAGCAGCACTAGCAGCAGTAACAGATATAATACGCGCTTCAGCGATACCAATATTAGTATCGTAATACACTGACTCTTGCCGTGGGCCTAGTATCTGCCCACCAGCATAAATTGAAGGGTCAAACAGTGTCTCAACAGCACTGGCATCACCCATGTATTCAACTGTTATAGTACTTGCAGATTTGTCATGGATGAATATAGCTTCTCTGTAATCTACTCTGCCAGAGTCAACAGTAGGGGCAGTCTTGAAAGGAATGTCGCGCACCTTGAAGCTGATCTTTCCACCTTTATTTGTAATTCTTAACTCTTTAGGATGCAAGTCATGGTGCATGAAGACGATGTAATCTGCTACTGGGATTATTGTTAGGTCGCCAAGGTTGGTCAGCTTTAGTGAGTCAAAATCAGGTATTTTACTGTAAGCACTATTAGAGTATTCAATGTCTACTCCAATATTTAACTCAATAATTTGCAAAACCAAGCTTGTACCCAGCAATGTAAATAGAACATGGTAGTAATTATTACTATTCCTAAGAACAACTGTTTTGTAGTCATTGAGTTCCCTACTTGTATTCTTAAAAGGCTCATTGTGGATTAATTCAGACCCATACCTCTTTGTAATCTTAGCTTTATCATTAACAAAGACTCCATTAGCAAGTTGCATAGCACCAGCATACTCTGGAGAACCTGTTTCATTGAATAGTTCTTCATCTACTTCACCAGTACTAAACGACTCACGCTTATATATAGCCATTGTTATAACTTCTCTTGTTGTAAACGTAAGGGGTACCTTTTTCAAAACGCTGTGACTCTAAGCGAGCTGATTCAAGCATCGTTCTGTATTGTGAATAAAGATTAGCTTGTAATGTTTGAAATGCAGATTGGACAATACGGGGAGATATGTCTGCTGCAACGAAGTAAGACAGAGCTTCGTAGAATAACTGCCCTAGGTCTTCTGGACTAACAGTTCTATCAGTACCAACGATCTGTATTCTATCGAAGGAAGTATCACAGATTATGAAGCGTCTGTACTGTCTGAACCTACCGATAGTCTCTATCCTATAAGACTCACCACTTGGAGATATCTCATATATTTGAGATACCCTGATGATCTTTTCTGGGATGGTAAAGAGCTTTTCATCTTGGAGGTTAGGTATTTCTGTTCTGTTTGCCAAATCCTGTTGTACAGTAACTGTTGTATATGCTGACGGATAATTGAATGCACTTATCTCTGTTATTAAACGACTCTGTAAACGTTGTACTATCAGAGAAGCAAATTCATTCTGATCTAGAGTTGATATTAGGTCTTGACCTAGGTGTGACAATACATTATTAACTTGCTCTACTGATATCGTCATAACTCGTTCCCGAATGTGAATGCATGACTCTTAGCTGCCGCAATACCTAAATGCCTAATGTTCTTAGCCTTAGCATCTCGATCTGCCTTCTCTTGAGCAAGTAGACCTTCGTAGTACGAAACTTCTGGGTCTCTTGTCGCATTGTTACCAATTGTCGCACTAGTAGGTCCTAAAGCACCATCAGGTCCTGAACCCTTCCCCTTAGGTGGAGCGAAAGGCTCTGGTTCCTTAATGTGTCCAAAAGCACCATCAGGTCCAGCACCTTTTCCCTTAGGTGGAGCGAAAGGCTCTAGAGGAGGAGTATTAGGATTATCCCATGGAAACAATCCTGAACCAGAGGCTAAACCAAAAACATCATTGAAAGTAGTAAACACGTGATCGTCTGTTACTTTATTCTC